>Ga0209000_1000032_pt1 | contig 231966 bp, 214 predicted proteins | sample RifGroD2_FD_183998 | JGI IMG/M metagenome (GOLD analysis project Ga0209000, IMG submission 183998) | Groundwater microbial communities from Rifle, Colorado, USA - Groundwater D2 (SPAdes) (version 2) | ecosystem: Environmental > Aquatic > Deep subsurface > Groundwater | place: Rifle, Colorado...
TATATTTGCACCCGCTAAAAGGGGATTAATAGAAGCGATAACAAAAAAGGAAGCAGGGAAGATTTAGGGGATTTTTTGTTTAGGGAAGCGGAAAAAATATTAGCTTTGTCATCCCGATAATGAATGAGGGGGAAGGAAGAAGATAAAACGGGAAAAAGAAAGTTCTTTGATAGATTGAGATAGAAGCACAAAAGGAAACTTGAGAATAACCAGGTAAACTTTAATAATCCAGGGCACAGATATTTAAATTTCTTTTAATACAACGAAGAGTTTGATCCTGGCTCAGGATGAACGCTAGCGGCAGGCCTAACACATGCAAGTCGAGGGGCAGCACAGGTAGCAATACTGGGTGGCGACCGGCGCACGGGTGAGTAACGCGTATGCAACCTACCTTTAACAGGAGGATAGCCCCGAGAAATCGGGATTAATACTCCATATCATTTATGAATCGCATGGTTTATAAATAAAAGTTCCGACGGTTAAAGATGGGCATGCGTGACATTAGCTAGTTGGTGAGGTAACGGCTCACCAAGGCAACGATGTCTAGGGGTTCTGAGAGGATTATCCCCCACACTGGTACTGAGACACGGACCAGACTCCTACGGGAGGCAGCAGTGAGGAATATTGGTCAATGGTCGCAAGACTGAACCAGCCATGCCGCGTGCAGGATGAAGGTTCTATGAATCGTAAACTGCTTTTCTAAGGGAAGAAACCTATCCTCGTGAGGGTAGTTGCCGGTACTTTAGGAATAAGCATCGGCTAACTCCGTGCCAGCAGCCGCGGTAATACGGAGGATGCGAGCGTTATCCGGATTCATTGGGTTTAAAGGGTGCGTAGGCGGATCATTAAGTCAGTGGTGAAATCTTTCGGCTTAACTGGAAAATTGCCATTGATACTGATGATCTTGAATGCAGTTGAGGTAGGCGGAATGTGTAATGTAGCGGTGAAATGCTTAGATATTACACAGAACACCGATTGCGAAGGCAGCTTGCTAAACTGTGATTGACGCTGATGCACGAAAGCGTGGGGATCAAACAGGATTAGATACCCTGGTAGTCCACGCTGTAAACGATGATTACTCGTTGTTTGCGATATACCGCAAGTGACTGAGCGAAAGCATTAAGTAATCCACCTGGGGAGTACGTTCGCAAGAATGAAACTCAAAGGAATTGACGGGGGCCCGCACAAGCGGAGGAACATGTGGTTTAATTCGATGATACGCGAGGAACCTTACCTGGGTTTAAATGTAGGTTGCATAGAGGGGAAACTCTCTTTTCCTTCGGGACTACTTACAAGGTGCTGCATGGTTGTCGTCAGCTCGTGCCGTGAGGTGTCGGGTTAAGTCCCATAACGAGCGCAACCCCTATCGTTAGTTGCCAGCAAGTAAAGTTGGGGACTCTAACGAGACTGCCGGTGTAAACCGTGAGGAAGGTGGGGATGACGTCAAATCAGCACGGCCCTTATATCCAGGGCTACACACGTGTTACAATGGTCGGTACAAAGAGCAGCCACTTGGTGACAAGGCGCTAATCTCAAAAGCCGATCTCAGTTCGGATCGAAGTCTGCAACTCGACTTCGTGAAGTTGGATTCGCTAGTAATCGCGCATCAGCCATGGCGCGGTGAATACGTTCCCGGGCCTTGTACACACCGCCCGTCAAGCCATGGAAGCCGGGGGTACCTGAAGTCCGTAACCGCAAGGAGCGGCCTAAGGTAAAACTGGTAACTGGGGCTAAGTCGTAACAAGGTAGCCGTACCGGAAGGTGTGGCTGGAACACCTCCTTTCTGGAGCCGGATTATTAAGTTTGGTTATCTCTGTTTCCAAGCTTTTATCTCAATTTTTTAACTAACAACATTGCTTTAATTTTATAGTCCCGTAGCTCAGTTGGTTAGAGCACTACACTGATAATGTAGGGGTCCGCAGTTCAACTCTGCGCGGGACTACATTATATTCTCGGGGGATTAGCTCAGTTGGCTAGAGCACCTGCCTTGCACGCAGGGGGTCAAGGGTTCGACTCCCTTATTCTCCACGAAAATTTGTTCTTTATAAAATATTGGAAATTAGTATTTGGACTGGATAATCTATTTTTTAATTTGATTACCAAGGGTTCGATTCCCTTATTATCCACAATCCGCCAAATGGTGGACAAGTTCTTTGACATGTTGGAAGAAAATTTAGGAAAGAGACAAACATTGTGTGTGCGAGCATACAATAGAAAGAAGTAAATAAGGGCGTATGGTGGATGCCTAGGCTCTCAGAGGCGAAGAAGGACGTGATAAGCTGCGATAAGCCATGGTAAGGTGCAAATAACCGTTGAACCGTGGATTTCCGAATGGGGCAACCCGGTACCCTGAAGGGGTATCATCCTGAGCAATCAGGAAGCAAACCCGGAGAACTGAAACATCTAAGTAACCGGAGGAAAATAAAACAAAAGTGATTCCCTAAGTAGTGGCGATCGAACGGGGAACAGCCTAAACCTGTATTGTTTCGGCAATATAGGGGTTGTAGGACTACAATATAATGTATAACAGAAAAGTGGAATAATCTGGAAAGACTAATCAAAGAGGGTGATAATCCCGTACACGAAATTTGTTATAAATTTAGTAGTATCCTGAGTAGGGCGGGACACGTGAAATCCTGTCTGAATCTGCCAGGACCATCTGGTAAGGCTAAATACTCCTGAGAGACCGATAGTGTACTAGTACCGTGAGGGAAAGGTGAAAAGCACCCTGAACAAGGGAGTGAAAAAGTACCTGAAACCATGCGCTTACAAGCGGTCGGAGTCCTGTTTACAGGATGACGGCGTGCCTTTTGCATAATGAGCCTACGAGTTACTCCTCACTAGCAAGGTTAAGGGCTTCAGGTCCGCAGCCGAAGCGAAAGCAAGTCTGAATAGGGCGATTAAGTTAGTGGGGGTAGACGCGAAACTTTGTGATCTACCCATGACCAGGTTGAAGCTCTGTTAAACCAGAGTGGAGGACCGAACCAGTAAACGTTGAAAAGTTTTTGGATGAGTTGTGGGTAGGGGTGAAAGGCTAATCAAACTGAGAGATAGCTCGTACTCCCCGAAATGCATTTAGGTGCAGCCTCGAGTACAAGTGTCATAGAGGTAGAGCTACTGATTAGGCTAGAGGGCTTCATCGCCTATCAAACCTTGATAAACTCCGAATGCTATGACATGTTCCTCGGGAGTGAGGCGTTGGGTGCTAAGGTCCAGCGCCGAGAGGGAAAGAACCCAGACCATCAGCTAAGGTCCCTAAATATATGCTAAGTTGAACTAACGAGGTGCGATTGCATTGACAGCTAGGATGTTGGCTTGGAAGCAGCCATTCATTTAAAGAGTGCGTAACAGCTCACTAGTCGAGCGATTGTGCATGGATGATAATCGGGCATTAAGCATATTACCGAAGCTATGGAATAGAAATATTGGTAGGGGAGCATTCCAGCGACACAGAAGCAGTATCGTGAGGTATTGTGGAGTTTCTGGAAAAGAAAATGTAGGCATAAGTAACGATAATGAGGGTGGGAAACCCTCACACCGATAGACTAAGGTTTCCTGATCAACGCTAATCGGATCAGGGTTAGTCGGGACCTAAGGCGAACCCGAAAGGGGTAGTCGATGGACAACAGGTCAATATTCCTGTACTTGCAAATATTGCGATGGAGAGACGAAAAGGTGAAAGGACTGCGTACTGACGGAATAGTACGTTAAAGGGAGTAGTTAAATTCGATGGTTAAGAGCTATTGGATGGCGAACCTGAAAGTACCGAGAGTCTTCGGACGATCGGATAATGTCTGTAAACTGGTTTCCAAGAAAATCTTCTAAGCTTCAGATATTTGCAACCCGTACCACAAACCGACACAGGTAGTCAAGGAGAGAATCCTAAGGTGCTCGAGTGAATCATGGCTAAGGAACTCGGCAAAATAGTCCTGTAACTTCGGGAGAAAGGACGCTCCGGTAACGGAGCCGCAGTGAATAGGCCCAGGCGACTGTTTATCAAAAACACAGGGCTATGCTAAATCGAAAGATGATGTATATGGCCTGACACCTGCCCGGTGCTGGAAGGTTAAGAGGGGAGGTTAGCAGCAATGCGAAGCTTTGAATCGAAGCCCCAGTAAACGGCGGCCGTAACTATAACGGTCCTAAGGTAGCGAAATTCCTTGTCGGGTAAGTTCCGACCTGCACGAATGGTGTAACGATCTGGGCACTGTCTCAGCCATGAGCTCGGTGAAATTGTAGTTCCGGTGAAGATGCCGGATACCCGCAACGGGACGGAAAGACCCCGTGCACCTTTACTATAGCTTAACATTGATTTTGGGTAAGTGATGTGTAGGATAGGTGGGAGACTATGAATCGGCTTCGCCAGGAGTCGAGGAGTCAACCTTGAAATACCACCCTTCATTTGCTTGGAGTCTAACTTTAACTAGGACAGTGTTTGGTGGGTAGTTTGACTGGGGTGGTCGCCTCCAAAAGAGTAACGGAGGCTTCTCAAGGTACCCTCAGCATGATTGGTAACCATGCGTAGAGTGCAATGGCACAAGGGTGCTTGACTGTGAGACATACAAGTCGAGCAGGTACGAAAGTAGAGCATAGTGATCCGGTGGTTCCGCGTGGAAGGGCCATCGCTCAAAGGATAAAAGGTACGCCGGGGATAACAGGCTTATCGCTCCCAAGAGCTCATATCGACGGAGCGGTTTGGCACCTCGATGTCGGCTCGTCACATCCTGGGGCTGGAGAAGGTCCCAAGGGTTGGGCTGTTCGCCCATTAAAGTGGCACGCGAGCTGGGTTCAGAACGTCGTGAGACAGTTCGGTCCCTATCTGTTGTGGGCGTAGGAAATTTGAGAGGTCCTGCTTCTAGTACGAGAGGACCGGAGCGGACATACCACTGGTGTATCTGTTGTGGCGCCAGCTGCATTGCAGAGTAGCTATGTATGGAAGAGATAAGCGCTGAAAGCATCTAAGCGCGAAGCTCGCCTCAAGATGAGATTTCCCTTAAGGGTCGTTGTAGACTACGACGTTGATAGGTTGCAAGTGTAAAGGCAGTGATGTCAAAGCTGAGCAATACTAATTACCCGTGAGCTTCTTTCGCCTGTTTTTTTCCTGGATTTTCTCAAGACATGTTATATATTAAGAAATTAAAGACTGCCAAGGGTAGTTAAATGTCTTAAGGTGACTATATCAGCGGGGTTCCACCTCTTCCCATTCCGAACAGAGAAGTTAAGCCCGCCAGAGCCGATGGTACTGCGTTAGTGGGAGAGTAGGTCGTCGCCGACTTTATAAAAGCCTCATTCAAAAGAATGGGGCTTTTTTCTTTTTTGTAGCCCGGATAATAACTTGAACATCGAGAAAGAATCAAGTTAATTGCCTATAATTTTAGTTTAATTTGATTGATTATCTCGAGAAACTCTGATAATATCATTGCAGTTGCTCCCCAGATTGCATACCCATTACAATTATAAACCGGAGCAGTAAACAGTGTTTGCTTATAATTAAAGTCTTTTACAGTACAATTTTCAGGTTTAATTAAATCAAGAAGATTTAGTTCAATAACATATTCGACCTCTGATTTATCGGGATTAAACGAAGGTTCTGATTTATATAATCCAACGACAGGTTGAACAAAAAAATTGCTGACAGGGATATGAAGAGGTGTAAGACTTCCTAGAATTTCAACATGATCAGGATTAATTCCTATCTCTTCCTGTGTTTCACGAATAGCTGTATTAATTAATGATACATCAATCTGTTCGAATTTTCCTCCGGGTAAAGAAATTTGTCCACTATGAGGCCCATTGTATTCGCTTCTTTTTATTAAGGCAATATTGATATTTTTATTTTTAATATATAGAAGGATTAATACGGCTGCATTCAGGTTTGTAATTTCAGATTTTAACCCTGGTCTTATCGAAGGGGCCATTTTTAATTGAGCCGAAAGACCAGGTAATTCTTTTTGTAATTGGTATTTTAAAGAATTAAAAAAATCTGAATACATAAAGAAAAATCTATTTTCTGAAACGTTTGATAAAGTCTTCAACTTCGGGAACACCTCCCTGATAAATTAAATATCCATTGTAAGGTTCTTTAGAAGTTATCTCGTCATTTATTGGTGTAAGCATTAGCCTTCTGACCTCTTCAGGGTCATTTGTCTGACCTAACACCCAGCCAAGTTTAATATAAGCAATTTCGGGGATCATGTTTTCTCCGGGAATAATACCTTTATCCATTAAATCACGGCCCGTGTCGTAAACAAACATATTAACATAACCCCAAAGTGTTTGAACTGTCATGAAAATATGAACCCCTTTTTTTGTTGCACGATCAATCGCAGGGTATAGAGGTTTGTTTATATGCCCTAACCCTGTACCGGCAATTATTATACCTTTATATCCATTATCAACTAATGAATCTATCATATCGGGTTGCATATTGGGGTAATAATAGACAATAGCGACTTTTTCTTCAAAATAGGGAAGGATTTTTACTTTTCTGTCTTTACGGCGATGATTGTATTCTTTTTTAATAGGAGTAACACTTCCTCTTCGAACTGTAGCTAATGGAACATCACCAATAGTTCTGAATGTTGAACGATAGGATGAGTGCATTTTTCTAACACGGGTACCTCGATGTAAAAATCCATATTCGTCTGAAGTAGGGCCAAACATACAAACCATAACTTCCGCGATATCTGAATGGCCGGCAGTGTATGCAGCATGCATAAGATTTAACGCGGCATCGGAAGAAGGCCTGTCTGATGAACGCTGAGAGCCTACTAAAACGATTGGTACAGGTGAGTTTTGTACCATGAAAGTTAAAGCAGCAGCAGTATGACTTAAAGTATCTGTACCATGCCCAATTATTATTCCGTCGATTCCGTTTTCAATTTCTTTTCCAATAGCAATAGCAAGGGCTTTGTATTGTTCGGGTCCCATATTTTCGCTAAAAACAGCGAATAATTTTTCGGTTGTAAGATTACAAATATCAGCTAATTCGGGAACTGCTCCGTACAATTCTCCTGGAGAGAAAGCCGGAATAACTGCTCCTGTTCTGTAATCTAAGCGTGATGCAATAGTACCACCTGTTCCCAAGAGTTTTACGTTTGGCTTGCCTTTGGTATATGGAAATTCTTTCTCGGGGATTTTATAATTTGCTTTTTGATACCCTGTTTCTTTCATATCGAGTATGGTAGCGGTATCTATTCCAATATTATATCCGGTAATAATTTTTAGTACAATATGTTTATCGTCGTCGGTTTCGGAACGGGGTAAAACGGTACCGCTAAAATTTCCACGTGATGTTTGAATCTGGGCAAGGCCCCATACCCGGACATTGTATTTTTTAAGTATTTCTAATGCTTTACCTTTATATCCTTGAAAAATATCTTCGCTCATTCTGTTATTTTTTGAAATTTTACAATTAAATAATTACTGTTCAATAGCTTTAGCAAGTTGCTCAGGTGCTATATTCCCAATTGCTGTTTTTTGTAATTCACCCATGATCCAGTGTACAGCAACCTCATCTTTTTTTGAGATTTTTATCTCTGAAAATTTATGTTTTAAGAAAGGAATTTTTGAAATAATTTCTTCGTGAGGTACCTGTTTAAAATTAAGGCTTGTGAGTATGGAGTTGAAATCCATTTTGGGATACTGGTAAAATACAGGCAGGATTTTTTTACTAAGATTAATTTCAAGTTTCTTATCAATTAAGAATTTAAAGAGATCATAAATTTTATCATAATCGAAAGTATTTGCTGATTTATTATGGCCTTCAACGAATTTTAAACGATGACCAATAAATGAACCCACGAATTTGGGGTTGAGTTTAAGTTCAGTTACAATTCGCTCGATTAAAGGATATAAGTTATTTCTAAAAATATAGGTATAGGTATCTTCGGGTACATCCCATTGTTTAAGCTGATTATACCGCTCGATGATATCGGTAGGAACTCTTTTTGATAATTTAGTAATGTATTCATCTTCTAATGGTATTGGAGCAGAGTCGGTATCGGGATACATTCTGTCGGCTCCGGGAAGTACGCGTTCAAAAATAGTTGTTCCGTCGGCAAATCCTTTACGGGTTTCTTTAGGAACGCCTTCAAAAGCCATCTTGCAACGTTCTTCAATAACTTCAAGGGCTGTTTTTATATCAGCATCGGGAGCCCAGAATATAAGCTGGGCATCATGTTCGCCGGCACTAAATGCTTTTTTTAATTTTTCGAAATTTTCAGGAATAATAACTGGTTCAATCTCTTCAGAATGAGTCATGTTTGGTTTTTCGAGACATGCTATTACTTTTAGCCTGTCGCAAATCTCGTCAGCAAACATTTTCCCGGGCTGTGTGAAATGAGACATGATCCCCTTAAAATCCGGTAAATTAACAGCTATAATTCTGTATTTATCTATAAGTCCATCTATTATGGGTTGATACTTTAAATCGTAATCACGATAATCGATTTCGATATGCTTAATTTTCCAGCCAGAAGAATTTTTTACCTGGTTATTTAATTTTTCACGAATATTTAATAATGCCCATTGACGGAATGCCTCGTTGTGAGAAAGTTCAGGTATCCATTTGTTATGAGCAACTCCTTTTATTTCAACACGGGTACCTCCTTTACAGCTTACATTCACATCTTCTCTGCCCGCACCTATCCCGGTTCTTACTTTCCCTGTACTTCGGTTTAAGAAACGAATATATTGTGCGGCTTCTTTAAGTTCTTCGGGTGTAAATAATTCAGGATAAGTAACAGTTTCAATTAAAGGCATTCCTAAACGATCGGTTTTATATATTCGTGTATGGCGGATATCTGAAATCTCGCGGCACGAATCTTCTTCAATACTTAATTGAATTAACCGTACTTTTTTGTTTTTTAATGGTATTTCACCTTCAACGCCTAATATGGCTGTTCTTTGGAATCCTGTAGGGATACTGCCATCGAGGTATTGTTTCCGGGTAATGTGCACTTCGCCAACAATGTTTAATTTACATAATAACGAAATTTCTAACGCATATTCTAATGCTTCGCGATCGATTTTGAAAGGAGGAGTATCATCAATTTCGTATGTACAGGCCGTTTTGTTGTTTATGCGGTAAATTATTTCTTTGCGTGTTTTTTGCTCCATAAGTGCTGTACCATCATATTCTCCAAGCTCACTTAGTGTAGGACGCATGTGTCGTATAATTTCGGCATTAAAATCATTATGGTTGTGATAAATACCCGCGGGACAATGACAGAAAAGCTTTTCTTTTGTTTTTAACTGTTGATGCACTTCTAATCCGGACATGAAACCAATTCGTTGGTAATCGGAAAGCTTCGCTTTCTTGCGAGGTACGTATCCAATTTCTTTCCTGGTTTTTTCGTAATTCTGTTTTGGATTTAACTGAGCAGGTTCGTCTGATGTAGTTTTCATATTCTTTTACACATATTTGTTTTTAGGGATGGGAACTAAAAAATATTGTGCGTTAAATTAGTAAAAAAAATATGAGAATTGAAAAGTATTCTTTAAACAAAATATAAACACATCAATAAAGAACGGATGTATGGGTAAATAAAAAATGAAATTAGTTGAACCGAATGGTTTTTTCGGGACTTAACCGGGAAATAATATATGATGGAACAACAAGCATTAACACGGTTATTATTAAGGATGCTACGTTTAAAGCCAATATATGCCATAGTTTTAAATTTATTGGAACAGCTTCCAGGTAGTAGCTTGCAGGATCTAATTTTATAATTTGAAATTGACTCTGTAATATGCAAATAATTATTCCTACAATATTTCCCCAAAGCAATCCTTTAGTAATTAAAAAACCAGACTGGTACAGGAATATTTTTCGTATCGACCAGTTATTTGTTCCGATAGCTTTTAAAATACCAATCATATTTGTTCGTTCCAGGATCAATATCAATAACCCGGATACCATATTGAACCCGGCCACGAGTGTAATAATAATCAGGATTACCCAAACATTCATGTCGGTTAGGTTTAACCAATCGAAAATTTGCGGGTATTTCTCTTTTATATTCTGGATTCTCAATTTTGTTCCTTCGGATGAAAAGCTAAAACCTGCAATATCTTTAACTGTTTCAGTCATTTCTTCAAGCCGGGAAAAATTGTCAATGGTAATTTCAATTCCGCTCACTTGATCGCTGTTCCAGCCATTTATACTTTGAATATGACCAATATCAACCAATGCAAACTGTTCATCAAACTCGGCAAGATTAGTCTGGTATATTCCTGAAACTGTAAAAGCTCTCATGCGGGGTGGTTGCTGGATAAAATAAGCCTGAACCTTATCTCCCGAATGTAGTTTTAAAAGATCAGCCAGATATTTCGAAATTAATATTTTATCTGTTTTAATTGAATCCCGAACAACAAATGTTTCGCCTTCAACGATATATTTTGAAAAGAATGACCAATCGAAATCAGTTCCAACTCCTTTTAATACAATGCCTTTAAAATCTGTTTTTGTTTTAATAATTCCTGCTTTTGTAGCAAATACCTGCACGTTCTTAACTCCATCAAGATCAATTAAATCAGTATAAAAACTTTTGTTTTTATTTATAGGAACCGTTTCGTAAGAAACATTTGTATCGTAGTTGATTATCTGGATATGCGACCCAAACCCTATAACTTTATTGCTTATTTCAGATTTAAACCCGGTAACAATAGCCACGGAAAGAATCATAACCGCTAATCCGAGAGCTATGCCAATTATTGCAATAGTTACAATAGGTTGAGAAATTCCCTTTTTTGTGGTTTTGTCGAAAAAAATTCTACGTGCAATAAAAAGCTCTGTATTCAATGTTAAATTTTTAGTTCAGTTACAAAAGTAGTAAAAAATGTTCATGCTCAGAATACAAATGAATAAATCAGATGAAAGTACAGATTATTATATTCGTAATAAAATTATTAATTTAGACTTTTTTATAAGCGGATCAACTATGAAATGTAAAATACAATTGATATTATCTCTTTTAGTTTTTAGTTTGTATTGTTGTGCACCCCCTGATGTTGCCGGCAATAAGCGAATTAAAACAGGGGCTGAGCAAACAGGTAAATATATTCAACAATTAAAAGATAAAAATATAGCACTGGTTGCCAATCATACTTCGGTTGTAAATAACACGAACCTTTTAGACACTTTATTGGCATTAGGAGTTCATGTAAAACAGGTTTTTAGTCCCGAGCATGGTTTCAGGGGCAATGGCGATGCAGGTGAAACCATTCACAGCTTTGTCGATGAAAAAACCGGTTTACCTGTAATTTCATTATACGGAAGCAGCAAAAAGCCTACATCAGAGAATTTAGCAGGTATTGATGTTGTAATCTTTGATTTGCAGGATGTGGGTGTTCGTTACTATACCTATATTTCAACCATGCATTATGTTATGGAAGCCTGTGCCGAAAATAATGTTGAGTTATTGATTCTCGACAGGCCTAACCCAAATGGGTTTTACGTTGATGGCCCTGTTCTTGATACCAATTACAGATCGTTTGTAGGCATGCATCCGGTTCCAATTGTTCATGGGATGACAATTGCCGAATACGCGCTTATGATTAACGGGGAAGGCTGGTTGAAAAATAGTATCCGGTGCAAGCTTAATTATATTCCCTGCCAGAATTATACACACGATTCTTTGTATAAATTACCTGTACCTCCGTCGCCAAACCTGCAAAACATGCAGGCTGTATATCTCTATCCATCATTGGGGTTCTTCGAAGGTACAGTTTTAAATGTAGGCCGTGGCACCGAATTCCCTTTTCAGGTTTTTGGAAGCCCCGATCTTAAAGATTCCGGATTTAGTTATACTCCAAGAAGTATTGATGGTGCAAGTAAGTTCCCCTTGCACGAAAACCAAAAATGTTACGGGGTAGATTTAAGAAATTATCCTGTAAAAAAAGTTATAGAATCAAAATCAATAAACCTGGACTGGCTGGTTTTGGGATTCAGTTATTCTAATAATTCAAAGGGTTTTTTTAATTTATATTTCTATAATATTTCAGGTACAAAACAGCTTAAAGATCAGATTATTCAAAAGAAAACAGTACGTGAAATACATGAAAGCTGGCAACCGGAGTTGGCAAAATTCAAAAATGTAAGAAAGAAGTATCTAATCTACAAAGATTTCAGAATTAATCAAAACTAAAATGAGAATTGTTTTTAACCAGATTCATGACGAAAATATAGCTGAAGTGATTTCAGACAATGTTGTAATTAAAAAAACACAAGATGCATTAGACTTAATGGCAGATTGCAGCTATCAGGGATCGAATAAGCTGATTTTACTGCAGGAACATTTTGTTTCTGATTTTTTTGATTTAAAAACCGGAATTGCAGGCGAAATATTGCAGAAATTTTCAACATATAATGTAAGGCTGGCAATTGTCGGGGACTTTTCGAAATATCCGGGCAAAAGTCTCAGGGATTTTATTTTTGAAAGCAATAAACACGGGCGAATTAATTTTGTTGGTTCAATAGATGAAGCAAGAGAAAAATTAAGCAGGAAATAAGGAGTGTTGAAAACAAAAACAGCGGACAGGAATGTCCACTGTTTTTGTATAACAGTATAATTGAATTTTTTAGATTGTTCTTCCCGGATACACTTTTAATGCTTGTTCAAGAACTTCCATTGCTATGGCCAAATCTTCTTTTTTAAGAACATAAGCAATACGAACTTCATTTTTACCTAAACCCGGTGTAGCATAAAACCCGGTTGCAGGAGCAACCATAACCGTTTGTTTCTTGTATTCGAACTCGCTCAAAATCCATTGTGCGAACCTGTCAGAATCATCGATTGGTAGTTTTACCACGGTATAAAAAGCACCTTTAGGTTTTGGGCAGTAAACACCTTCAATTTTATTCAACGCATCAACCATAAAGTTTCTTCTGTCGATATACTCGTTATAAACTTCGGTAAAATATTCTTTTGGAGTATTTAAAGCAGCTTCGCTGGCCCACTGTCCGAATGATGGAGGGCACAAACGAGCCTGGGCAAATTTCATTGCTGTTGTAATTACTTCTTTGTTTTTTGTAATTAAAGCTCCCACGCGTACACCGCACATGCTGTATCGTTTCGAAACAGAATCCATCAATATCACGTTGTTTTCTATTCCTTTCAGGTTCATCGCGGAGAAATGCGTGTTCCCGTCATAGCAGAACTCACGATATACCTCGTCAGAATATAAATACAAATCGTATTTCTGAATTAAGGTTTTTAATTGCTGTAACTCTTTTTCAGAATAAAGATACCCTGTAGGATTGTTTGGATTGCAAATGACAATACCTTTGGTTCTTGGAGTAATAATTTTTTCAAATTCTTCAATTGCAGGTAATGCGAAATCATTTTTAATGTAAGATGTAATTGGTTTTACAACAATACCCGCGGAAACAGCAAAACCATTGTAGTTTGCATAGAATGGTTCCGGAATAATTACTTCATCGCCTGGATTTAATGTAGCTAAAAAAGCAAAGGTTATTGCTTCCGAACCACCTGTTGTGATAATCATTTCAGTATGATCGACCTGAATGCCAACACTCTGGTAGTATTTAGCCAAACCTTTCCTGTACGATTCATTTCCTGCAGAGTGGCTATATTCAATAACTTTTTCTGAAATATTTTTAATTGCATTTAAAGCAACTTCAGGAGTTGGAATATCGGGTTGGCCAATATTTAAGTGGTAAACTTTGTTTCCTCTCTTTTTTGCTTCTTCTGCATAAGGTACCAATTTACGAATGGGTGATGCAGGCATCAATTTCCCTTTATCTGATATTTGAGGCATACGCTTTAGATATATTTTTAAAAATCTTTTATTGGTTTTTTCTTTCTGCTTCAGCAGGAGAGTTTTCAACCGAACCTTTAATTGTAAGTGTAACCATTGCAGTTTTTGCATTTGAATACACGCGGATACTTTTTGTAAAAGCCCCGCTTATTTTCGTGTTGTATTTAACAACGATTGTTCCTGTATCACCACTTTTAATAGGTTCTTTAGGCCATGTTGGAGTTGTACATCCGCACGATGCTTTTACCTGTGTTAATAACAAAGGCTCTTTACCTGTATTTTTAAACGTAAATTCACATGTGCCGTCACTATCGTATTTTAGAGTTCCGTAGTCATGTGTTGTTTTTTCGAAAAAAATCTCGGGGAGGTCTTTATTGTCTTTGTTTGTATTAATTTCATCCTGACTAAATGCAGAAAATGAGATGCTTAATAAAATAGTTAAGCTTAATAATATGTTTTTCATAATTCTAAAATTTAAATTAATGATACAAAAGTAATTTTTATTGACAAATTTAATGATGTTATTAAATATTTATTACGAAATAGATCATGATTATTTTAATTATCAGAATATTTTAGGAATAAATTTATATTTTTACACTCTTTTTCAAATAAATGTATTACAAGAAACTATAGAATTTTTTATCAAAAAATGGAAATTCCCGCAAAATATAATCCAGCACTAACCGAAGATAAATGGTATAAATACTGGATGGATAAAGGCTTTTTTCATTCAGAGCCTGATAGCCGAGAACCTTATACCATTGTAATTCCTCCGCCAAATGTAACGGGTGTATTGCACATGGGGCACATGTTGAACAACACCATTCAGGATATTCTTGTTCGAAGAGCCCGTATGCAGGGGAAAAATGCATGTTGGGTGCCGGGAACGGATCATGCTTCAATTGCAACAGAAGCAAAAGTTGTTGCGAAACTTAAAGATCAGGGAATAGATAAAAATTTATTATCACGCGAAGAATTTCTTGAACATGCATGGGAATGGAAAGAAAAACACGGGGGGATAATCCTTGAACAGCTAAAAAAACTTGGTGCATCGTGTGATTGGAGCCGCACAAAATTTACCATGGACCAGGATATGTCTGAAAGCGTGATCAAAGTTTTTGTTGATTTGTACAATAAAGGCCTTGTTTATCGCGGAGTACGAATGGTTAACTGGGACCCGCAGGCAAAAACTGCTGTTTCTGACGAGGAAGTTAATTACAAGGAAGTTCAATCAAAATTATATTATATTCGTTATAAAGTTGATGGGAATGATGGTTTTGTAACTATTGCAACAACCCGTCCGGAAACAATACTAGGCGATACTGCTGTTTGTGTTCATCCTAAAGATGAGCGGTTTAAACATTTGCACAATAAAAAAGTTTTGGTGCCACTTATCAATCGGTCTATTCCAATAATTCTGGACGAATATGTAGATCGCGAATTTGGTACGGGTGCTCTTAAAATTACTCCTGCCCACGATATTAATGATTATGAATTGGGCGATAAACATAAGTTGGAAACGATTGATATTTTTAATGATGATGGTACATTAAACGAGAATGCTCAACTGTATGTTGGTGAAGATCGTTTTGTTGTTCGTGAAAAAATTGTTGCTGACTTAAAATCCGCGGGGCACATAGTAAAACTCGAAGATTATGTTAACAATGTAGGCTATTCCGAAAGAACCGATGCAATTATTGAGCCCAAGCTTTCAATGCAATGGTTTTGTAAAATGAACGACCTTGCTAAACCTGCACTTAAACATGTAATGAACGATGATGTTCAGTTTCATCCACCTAAATTTAAAAATGTTTACAAGCATTGGATGCTGAATATTAAAGATTGGTGTGTTTCGCGTCAGCTTTGGTGGGGACATCGCATTCCTGCATATTATCTTCCCGGTGGAGGATATGTTGTTGCCGAAAACATTGAAAGAGCACTTGTAATTGCAAAAGAAAAAACAGGCAACAAAAATCTTACAGTAAATGATTTAAAACAAGACGAAGATGTCCTTGATACCTGGTTTTCATCGTGGTTATGGCCAATAGCAGTGTTTGACGGGATAAGGAATCCTGAAAATAAAGACATAAATTACTATTATCCAACCAACGATTTGGTAACTGCTCCCGAAATATTGTTTTTCTGGGTTGCCCGCATGATTATGGCCGGATATGAATACAGAGATGAAAAACCGTTTAAAAATGTTTATTTAACAGGTATTGTACGCGATCATTTACGCCGTAAAATGTCTAAATCACTCGGTAATTCACCCGATCCTATTGAACTGATGCAGAAATACGGGGCCGACGGGGTTCGTGTCGGGATGTTACTTTGCTCTCCCGCGGGAGGCGATTTGTTGTTCGACGAAAGTTTAACCGAACAAGGCCGTAACTTTGGAAATAAAATATGGAATGCCTTTCGCCTGGTTAAAAGCTGGAAAATTGATGATACGATTCAACAGCCTGAGTATGCTCAAAAAACAACACAATGGTTTGAGAATAAACTCAACAGCGAGATAGAAAACATAAACGACCTTTACGAAAAATTCAGGCTTTCGGAAGCATTGATGGCCGTTTATAAATTGTTCTGGGACGAGTTTTCATCGTGGTATCTTGAATTGATTAAACCGGCGTATCAGCAACCTGTTGATAGAAAAACATACGATCAGACAATCGCTCTTTTCGAGACTTTACTAAAACTTCTTCATCCGTTCATGCCCTTTATCACAGAAGAAATATGGCATTTGATTGATGAACGCAAAGACGGTGAAAGCATGATGATTGAGAAAATGCCTGAAGCTGGTATTTATAAAGATGATATTATAAATAGTTTCGAAAATGTAAAAGAAACAATTACTGCAATCAGGAATGTGAGGAATGAAAATTCGATTGCCCAGAAAGATGCTTTAATGCTTGCAATTAAAGGAGAATACGATAATCAGTTTAATGCATGTGTTAAAAAAATGGCAAATCTCTCGGAAATAAAATCAACTGAAATAAAAATTGACGGAGCTGTTACTTTCCTTATTCAATCTGCCGAATTCTATATTGTACTTGGCGATTTGATTGATGTTGAAGAAGAAATTAAAAAAATGAACGAAGAACTCGATTATTACAAAGGATTTTTAGGTTCTGTAATGAAGAAACTGGGTAACGACAGGTTCGTTCAGAATGCCCCTGAAAATGTTGTTGTGGTTGAGAAACAAAAGAAAGCAGATGCCGAGGCAAAAATCCAAATGCTTGAAGAACGAATATTCAGCTTAAAGAAAAATTAATTTTTTAATTATTGATTACCTGTTGTATTGTAAAACATATCCATAAAATTATACAATGCATTGAAATGTATAATTTTATATTTAGTTTAGCAATTGTAACTATTAATCTCATTTAACTATGAAAGAATTAGAAATCAGACTAAATCCTAACCCGTTGGTTCAGTTTTTAAAGAAACCCGCATCGGAATTTACACGCCAGGATATCATTTATTTTATCGAAGAGAATGAAATTGAAATGATTAATTTCAGGTATGTTGGCGAAGATGGAAAATTAAAATCGTTAAATTTTGTAATTAATAGCAAACAACATTTGGAAGATTTGCTTTCAACCGGCGAACGTGTTGATGGTTCAAGCCTGTTTTCATATATCGAGGCCGGATCGAGTGACTTATATGTTATTCCACGCTTTAAAACCGCTTTTGTAAATCCATTTTCAGAATACCCCACGCTGGATATTTTATGCAGCTTTTATACCCGCGATGGCTTACCCCTTGAAAGCGCTCCTGAATATTTATTGAAAAAAGCAATAACCGAATTCCGCAAAACAACAGGTTATGATTTCAAGTGCATGGGTGAATTGGAATATTATATTATTTATGAAAAAGATGAAATGTATCCTGCTGTTGATCAAAAAGGATACCATGAATCACCGCCATTTACAAAATACGGGCATTTAAGAAAAGATGCAATGAGTTTAATTGCTCAATGTGGCGGGCAAATTAAATATGGCCATTCCGAGGTGGGAAACTTTGTTAGTGGCGACTTAGCTTATGAACAACAGGAAATAGAGTTTTTGCCTGTAGATCCAATGGATGCAGTCGATCAGCTTGTCGTTGCAAAATGGATTTTACGCATGTTAGGCAGCGAGCATGGCGTTGATGTCAGTTTTGCACCTAAAATTACCGTTGGTAAGGCTGGCAGCGGGTTACATATTCACATGTTGCTCGAGAAAAATGGCGTGAATGCAATGGTTGAAGGTGATGGATTAAGCGATATTGCCAAAAAGATGATTGCCGGTATATTAGATTTAGCTGCTCCCCTGACTGCATTTGGAAACACTATTCCAACATCGTATTTACGACTGGTACCTCACCAGGAAGCTCCGACAAACATCTGCTGGGGCGACAGGAATCGTTCGGTTTTGGTACGTGTTCCTCTTGGATGGATTGCCGATACGAGTATGATTAAAGATGCCAACCCTCAGGAAACAGGAAGAATACCTTATGTGCCCGGTAAACAAACCGTTGAATTACGCTCTGGTGATGGCTCTGCCGATATTTATAGTTATATTGCAGGTATTATTGTTGCCGCGCAACATGGCCTGCAAATGCCCGATGCACTCAAAAAGGCTGAAAAATTATACATGGATGTAAATATTTTCCACGAAGAACATAAAGAAAAACTGGCTAAATTGGAAAAATTACCTGCTTCATGCTGGGAATCTGCTGATAAGCTACTGGAAAAACGTGCTGCTTTTGAAAATAACGGTATTTTCCCTGCAGGGGTTATCGACAATACGGTTAAAAAGCTTAAATCATATAACGACTTGAATTTAAGCGAGAAATTATACGGGAAAGATGATGAAATTTGTGAACTTGTTATGAAATATATACATTGTAAATAAATTTATTTTAAACCAAATTAAAAAACCTGCCCAAATAAAAACGGCAGGTTTTTTTATCTACAAGTTATTCTATTTTGTTACTTTATAATGAAAAAGTATTTGTGAAATTTGTTTCTTAAATATTATTCTTTCCCGGGCGAAATCGTTTTTAGATTTATTCATAGTTTCTGATTAAAACTTCTTCGATTTCTCCACGATTAGAACCATTTGAATTTATAGCTCTATTTGCTTTAATCGTTTGAATGTTATACTTTTTATATTGATCTTTTATTAGAGGCGCAGATGAATTAGATAATAAAAATTTAATTCCTTTTTTTGTCAAATCATCACAGGCTTCACGTAGTTTAATCTGATCCTGCATATCCCAACCTCCCCGTATGTACCCGGTAAAATTTGAATTCTCGGAAATAGGATGGTAGGGAGGGTCTAAATAGACAAATGAATTTTTATCGGCTTGTTTTAAAGCAGCCTTATAATCACCATTTAAAATTTGAATATTATTGGTATTCAGGTACTTGCTAACGGCTTTTAATGTAGGTTCGTTAACAATATTAGGATTTTTATATCGCCCAAACGGGGCATTAAATTCCCCCGCGTTATTCACACGGTAAAGGCCATTAAAACAGGTTTTATTCAGGTAAATAATTCTTGATGCTCTTTGAACTTTTGATAATTTCTCAAATTCTTTTGTTCTGTCTATTCCTCTTATTTTATAGAAATAATCGGATTCGTTTTTATGTTTTTTTAGATCGATAATTAATTCGTCAAGATTATTCCTGATTACTTCATACACATTAATAAGTTCACTGTTAAAATCATTTATTACAGCATTTGATGGTGTAAGATGAAATAATACGGCACCTCCCCCTACAAAAGGCTCTATGTAAGTATAATTTTGAATGTTTTTTGGCAAAACAGAAACAATTGAAGGCATAATCTGTCTTTTACCTCCAACCCATTTTAAAAATGGTGCTACGAACTTGTTCTTTGCCATTGTTATTACTGGTTTTTACTTTACTAAGGTAAATATTTTTATTCTAAAATGCACGTATTTAATAGTGTAAAGTTTTTAATAAAAGAACTCCTGATTATTGAAGTGTGAAACCACTTAAAACCCTTTTGATTTCATGATTTCATCTAGTTCTTTCCATTTTTTACCTTTCGAAAAATTTGCAGCATGTTCAGGGCTCATTCTTTCTATTAGTATTTGATGAATACCTAGTCTTTTTAATCTTTTCCCGAGTTTTGTAAATTCTTTATTTTCTTCTGCAACCATTCCGGCATATATAACTGTAAACCAAATATCAATTTCATGCTTATCTTCATCAAATCTGGCAGCAATATTAGTTATCATCTGCAGTGTTCCGGGATGAATATTTTTATTTGTTTCATTATAAATCTGAACGAAATAGTCATAGATAGTTTGATAACCAAATTTTTCCGCAAACTCAATGAACTTACTAAAATATTCATTATCTCTTGGGGCATATTTTCCCAAATTTGGCTTTGTTAAATAAACACACCAATCATCAAATTTACCTTTGTCATATTCTACAAGGCTTCCATTTGTGATTTTTTTTAATAACCGACCCATTGTAATCGATAATAAAAAATGAATTTTAAGGTAAAACGGCAGCTAATCTTCAGGGATAAAGTTTTTATAGTGTTCGTACCTGTCTATAATTTGAAAAACATAATTAAATGTTTCATCTCCTCTGCAATAGCCGAATTCAACAACAGGATCGTTATAGTACCTGGGATTTGATTTTCTTAATATATATTCGGCAACATTATTATCCCATGTATTGGGGTCTTTGCCATGTTTTTCGGCTAAACGGCGCGCATCCAGAACATGCCCCACGCCCACATTGTACGATGCCAAAACAAATTTTATACGTTCGTCTTTATCTTTTATTCCCAGGTTTACAAACCGGGTATCAATCCATTTTATTAACCGGATACCTGCTTTTATGTTTTGTTTTGGCAATGATTTTTTATCAACCCCAAAGCGCTTGGCTGTTGTAGGCATTAGCTGCATTAAACCATATGCACCTGCCCACGATTCTGCTGTTGGGTTAAATTTCGACTCCTGGTACATCAGCGATGCTATTAACCGCCAATCCCAATCAATAATGTAGTTATATTCTTTAATAAAATCATCGTACATTGAAATTTTGCCACTCGAGATGGAATAATAATCGCTCCCGACAATTTTTACCGAACGCCGATTTCTAAAATACTTGTTGTAAATAAAGATGTAATCTGAAGTTGATTTAAACTTTTCGAGCCATTTATTTATTTCAACTCTCAGGGAATCGTCGTCTTTTCGTAATCCCCAGGCAAGGTTTTGAGGAAAACTAATTGCTGTTTGAACATCTATCGCGGGAAAATAAGTTTGATTAACCAATGCAACATTTTCGTCGGCAATGGTGTATTCAATTTCTCCTTTGGCAACAAGTTCAATAAGCTGTTCAACTTCCAAATCGACCATTTCTATAATTTTAATACTATCGCCAATTTCATCAGACAAGCTTTTTATTCGGGTTGCATACGACGATTCTTTTTGAACATGAACAGTTTTTCCGGCTAAATCTAACTGGTTGCGGATAAGCATGGATTCAATTTCTTTTGCTGATATTTTTTCCCAGTTGTCAGGTTTTTTCTGAACCAGCACTTGCCTGGTTTGGCTGTGAGGAATAGTAAAATCAATATTCTGGCTTCTTTCTTTTGTAATTGTAAGATTTATAGCAATAATATCACACTTTTTTTCTGAAAGCATTTTAAAATTCTCGCTAATGTCATTATTTACCATCACTTCCAGCTTAACACCTAAATGATTTGCCAACAGGTTAAGCAATTCGTATTGATACCCCATGGGTTCGCCACGGTAAATAAAATAATTGGTTGAGTTGTAATCGGTAACAGCAACAAGTTTTCCTTGTTTTTTTACTAATTCCAAGGAATTTAATTTTTTGGATTCTCTGTTTTTGGATTGATTGCAACTCATGAAAATGACTGCTGCAGCAATAATCAGAAGGAATAATCTGAAATAAGAAGTTATTTCTTTCAAACGTGTAAATTTTTGTTAGACAAGTAAATTTACGATATAAAAATTACTTTGTTGCATTTTACATTTTAATCATAAAAAGTCCAGGCAAAACCAAATTTAAAAACAGCTGGTTGAGCCGGGTATGACGGGGCGTTGTAAAAATATGTTTCGTTAATTGCACTATTTAGATAATTATAAATTAAATAAATCCGGGCACGTTTTAGTGTAAAATTGAAAAAGATATCGAAGCAATGATAATCATCAAGCATTTGATCGTATTGCCTGTAGAAAAGTCCGGTAACAGGCATATACCCGTCGGCCATAAAACTACTCGAGTAACGGTAGTCGATACCTGCATGCATTAATAAATTCCCTCCTGTAGATTTAAAATAAAATAATTTCTCGTAGTAAGCCGATTGGTAAAGATTGTATTCGGGAAGGCACAACAAACTATCGTTTGTGCTTTTTTGATAAACAAAGCGGGTATCGGTATGGAAAGGGCCAATTTTAAATTTCTTGCTTATTTCCCCGGTTAAAATATTAATCTGGTTTCCATATTGTTTTACATAAGCAGAAGAGTTAAGGTATATGTGTCCTGTAATTTGCCCATAGCCAGCCCTGGCTTCAAGCCTGTATTTATTATTTCGGATAACAAAATTACCATCCCATTCTTCTTGCCTGATTAGATTATTATTATCCCACCTGAAGTGGTTAGATGAATATTGTTTATAAAAGTAATCGGGTTTTTTATTTTTATAATTACCTTCTAAGCTTATTAACCATGTTTTCCATTTATAACCGACCAAAAGATTTACTCTTGAATCTTCTTGTTTGTATCCATTTATAAAATATTCTGCAATCCCGTCAATAATAAAATGATTAAAAAGCTCGGCCCCTAAGTAAAACGAAGCGCTGTTACTGTTATAACTATTTAAAAACAGGTTGTTTATTAAAGTATCCGACTGTTGAAAAATGGTATCTGTTTTATATTCATAATCCAGTTGCTCATTGTAGAAGGAAAGGCTGGTTGAAAATTTATCTTTATACCTGTAGTTAACCGATATTTTATTACTGAAAAGTTTTTGATAAGCAGCATCGTATGTTTTTGTCAGGTTTAAAAACTTATCCAGGGAGTCGTAAAATGGTTCGTCGATATTTGCATCATAAAACTTACGCATATCTTTATTGTACTTTAACTCGTGCGATATACTAAAACCGTTTCCGTTTTCGGGAACAGCTATTTTATTTTCACTGGCTGATTTGGGAATAGATTTTTCTAAATTTTGTAAACTGTCAGGATATTCATCTCTTTCGTCCCGGATATTTTTTCTCAGAGTATCTGCTGAGGGTTTTTCTGTTTTAATATTTGTTGGATTCGCTTTGTTATTTACGGGTGGAGTTTTTTTACCCGGCTTACCAGGTTTTCCCGTTTTTCCCGGTTGGTTTGTTTTTTCTTCTTTTTTAGCGGGTGCCGCGAATTTCCCGAACCGAAACTCCTGAACAAGGTGAAAAGAATTGTTTTGTACGAGGATATTCGCATCGGAAAGTTTTACGGGGATGGTGTTCGGATCTTGATATTCATTACTTCCCAAATACCTTAAACTGTCGATGCCTCCATTTTCTTCGCCTTTTGCTTTATTTAACGTGTAGTTTGCATGAACCCGGTATCCTTTGTATTGGTAACTTGTAAATAAAGTTGCTGCGTGAACTTTTAGCGCTTGGCGCTGATATCGGCCTGCTGCTGATATTAAATCATAATCAATGCCCACGTTAAAATCCTGGTTTACATTCTGGGTATGCAGAATACTCAACAACTGCTCATTTTCTTCTTTTTTGCCCCCGTTTCCGTAACTGAAAAGTGAATATGGGCGCTTGGTATTAAAATACTTGTGCTCGTAAGGTAGGTGAAAATAAATAGCATAAGGTTCGCTGAAAATAAAACCCGTTTGATGTTTTTGCCTGTCGTAATAGATGTTCGATTGACTTGCTGTTCCAAGATTGCCAAGATAATTGCTTGTAATTGTGGATTGTAAAATGGGATTAAATTGTTGAAAGGACTCCAGCGAAGTATCGGTATCAGCATATACAAGATTTAAATCGGAGGGACTTAATGTCCAATTGTAAATAAGCCGGTTCGATAAACTATCAACCTGGGCATAAATTGTTGTTGACAGGAGAGCAAACAGGATACAGAATATAAACGCTTTTATCTTCATGCTGGCAAAGATATAAAAATTAACGATTATCAATATCTGTGCCTTTATTTTAAGATTATTCACTTGTTATTTTGCTATTTTTTTATTTTAAGGAGCAAGCCTTCTGATTTTCCAGGTATTGTCGTCGTAATAATATTCAACGCGATCGTGTAACCTGTTTGGCCTGCCTTGCCAGAATTCAAAAGTGTAGGGTATTAAAATATATCCTCCCCAGTTTTCGGGTCTTGGGGGCAATTGTCCTTCGAATTTTTTCTCGTATTCTGCCTGCCTGGTTTCAATAAATTGCCTGTCGGGAATTTCTCTGCTCTGTGGCGATGCCCATGATCCTATCCGGCTTTTTGCAGGCCGCGATAGATAATATTCATTCGAAATCTCTTCCGATGTTTTTTCAATCCTGCCTTCTATCCGGATTTGTTTTTCGAGCTCGGTCCAGTAAAACAAGATACTTCCGTAATGATTTTCGGTAATTTGATGTCCTTTTTTGCTTTCGTAGTTCGAATAGAAAATGAATCCTTCAGGTTTAACTTCTTTAAGCAAAACCATCCGGGCCGATGGCTGCATGTTTTTACCTGTTGTGGCAAGTACCATGGCTGTTGGTTCGGGTATCCCTGAATGTATTGCTTCGTCCATCCAGATGTTAAACTGCCTGAATGGGTTTTTATCAACATCGCTTTCGCTTAATGATTTGAGTTTGTACTCATTTCGGATGTGATTAATTTTTTTCTCCATAGTAATAAGGTTGAGTGTTTAGGCTTTTTGAGTTTTCGCATTATTAATACTTGCATTTAATTCAAATCCAAGAATTAATGCAAATGAGTTAAAATAGAGCCATAATAATATAACCATCATAGTTCCTATTGAGCCATATAACTTATTGTATTGGCCAAAGTTATTTACAAAGTAAGAGAATCCCAAGGATGTTAAAAAAATCAGGATAGTAGCCATAGACGAACCTGCTGATATAAAATGCCATTGTGATTTTTTTGCAGGAGCATAATAATATAAAAACGAAATAGCAAAGAAAAACAATGCTGTAGCTACAATCCATTTACCGGCAATAATAAGATAGTAAGTTAAATTGTATTCCAGAACCTGGTATTCTACAAGCATATTTAAGATTACCTGGCTAAAAACAATAATTAATAAGGCAACAGCAATTAATAAAAAAAGGATAAAGACCTGTAATGTGGCGACTAGGCGGGTACCAACCCAGTTCCTGGTATCAAAAGAGTGGTAGGTGTTATTGAATGCATCAATTAATGCATGAACACCACTGGTTGAAAAAATCAAGCTCGAAATAGCCCCTATTGATAGTACGCTGCCGTTTTTCTGGGTAATAACTGAAACCAATGTATTTTCTAAAAAACGATACGCATTTTGAGGCAAGAAATCATGAATTAGTTCTAATAGTTCTGTTTGCAGGTTATTTACAGGTATGTACGGAATTAATGTAAATAAGAAAATAACAGTTGGAAACAGTGCCAGGGCAAAGTTAAACGCGATTGCAGAAGCACGCGAGGCTAAATATCCTCTTTGAATGCCTTTGTAAAAGAAAATTATAACATCGTAGAGGGCTGCGTCATTGAACCCGGGAAAAGAAATTTTTTCTGCTTTATCAATTAATCTTGTTAATCTTTTATTAAAGTAAGCTTCTAATTTTGAGTGATTTTTCATTTTGAATAATTGAGCTAAAAACTACCCGTAAATTAAATAGCTTTTAAACTCATATCCAAACTTTTTATATGATGAGTTAATGCCCCGACAGAAATAAAATCAACACCGCATTCGGCAAAGTTTCTGATAGTATCTAAAGTAATTCCTCCCGATGATTCAATTTCAAATCTACCGTTTATTCGTTTTACGGCATCTCGTGTTTGTTTAACAGTAAAATTATCGAGCATTATCCTGTGAATGCCTCCAACAGCCAGAATCTGCTTTACTTCATCTATGTTTCTTGCTTCTACTTCAATTTTTAAATCTTTATTGATTGTCTTGAGATATTCGAGTGTTTTTGTAATTGCCGATTCTATTCCTCCTGCAAAATCGATGTGATTGTCTTTTAACATAATCATATCGTATAAACCCATTCTGTGATTTTCTCCACCACCGATTTTAACGGCAAGTTTTTCGAGATAACGCATCCCGGGGGTGGTTTTTCGGGTATCGAGAACTTTTGCTTTTGTACCTGCAATTTTTTGAACATACTGGTTTGTTGTTGTGGAAATACCACTCATGCGCTGCAAAATATTTAAAACCAGCCGTTCGGCTTTAAGTATGGAGTGGGTTTTTCCATTTATAATAAATGCAATGTCGCCGGGTTTAACCGTGTCTCCATCTTTTAAAAGAAAATTTATTTTTAAATCTTTATCGATAATTTGAAAAACCCGATGAGCAACTTCTACCCCGGCCAGAATGCCCTGTTGTTTGATTAGTAAGTGAGCTTTACCGGTTGCTGTAATTGGAATACATGAAAGTGTTGAGTGATCGCCATCGCCAATATCTTCGTGAATCGCATTTATTATGAATTCGTCGAGGAAGGTATTATTCATTTTCCTGTTCAATTCTGAGTTGATGAATAAAGGGTTGATCGTTTTTAAGTTTTAATAAAAAGTAAACCCTGAAAGTACCATTAAATGTCACGAGTTTACCAATAGCAAATTTTGATTCTTCTTTTCCGCCCTGGTGTATTATTTCAAAGCTTTTAGGGAAATGGTCGGTAAAGAAATTATCGATTATCTGCTGGGCCTGAATTTTACTGTAAACATCTTCCTGATCCAGAATAACCAATTCTATTGTATTGTTAAAATACCGGGCTAATTCTTCGGCGCTTCCCACTTTGAAAGCTATAGAAATATCACGCGGAATTTCCTGCTCGTATGAAAATGAACCCAGGTTAAAAATAAGGGTGAATATTATAATGAATGGGACAGATTTTTTAATGGTTTTCATTTTAAATAATCTTAAGTTTGCATTAAGCTATGCTGCAAAAATTGAACCATAAATAAAAATTGTTAGAATACTTTCGGTATTATTTTTGCGAAAATTATAAAAAAATGCCGAATAAAAAAATTCAATACTTCCGATGAAAGTTAAACTTGTAATGATTGGCAAAACAGATTTGGATTACATTAAATCCGGGATAGCTGAATACGAGAAGCGCTTGTCGTTTTATATTCCTTTCTCGTCAATAGTAATACAGGATATAAAAAATACAAAAAAACTAAACGAGAATCAGCAAAAACAAAAGGAAGGAGAATTAATTCTGGATCAAATAAAGGATGGAGATTATATTGTTTTGCTTGACGAAAAAGGGAAGGAGTATTCTTCGGTTGAATTTTCGGGGTTTGTTGAAAAACAAATGATTGCCGGGACAAAGAACCTGGTATTTATTATTGGTGGCCCTTATGGATTCTCTGAAGATGTGTATTCCCGGGCAAAAAGTAAATTGGCACTTTCTAAAATGACTTTTTCTCACCAAATGGTAAGACTGATTTTTATGGAACAACTTTACAGGGCAATGACTATTATTCGCGGTGAACCATATCACCATCAATAAATATGATTTTTTTAATATTTTAATTACTTTGGTACTGTTAAAATAAGGATAAATGAATATCTTCTCGGTTTTATATAAATACAGGATTATTATCGGAATCATCATTTTTGCATTTCTTGCTTTTTTATTCCGGCGTAATAGTAAAACTGACCAAATCGGGCCCGATAAAATTCAACACTTTCAGCAAATTATTAATGAAAAAATAAAAAAAGCGGATGCAACTATCCTGGATGTTTTGCATTTGCTCGATTCTTTACGTCCTGATGAATTAATGAATCAACGAGATATTGTATCTCCTGATTTATTTGAAAAGGAAGGTATTATCCTCCTGGGTTATAAAAATGATTCGTTGTTTTTTTGGACAGATAACCTGATCCCTGTTGATAATTTTTCCATTGACACGAATATGTATTCCGGTACCATACAGCTAAGTAATGGCTGGTATGTTGTCAGGTATAAAGAATTTAATGAATGTTCAATATTTGCTTTAATACTTATTAAAAATGAATATTCTTACGAAAACAATATAATAAAAAACGAATTCAGAGATGAATATAATCTTCTTGCACATATTAAAATTTCCAATAACCCGGAAGAAGGTATAAAAATTTATAACTCCGAAGGAGATTATGTATTATCGCTAATTTATAAAGAGAAAAAAATTTATAATTTAACAAAAGCGTACCTGTCGGCAAGTTCCTGGTTTTTTTTACTGTTGTTGATTTTTGTTTTTATTAAGAAAAAAATAAACGCGATAAATTCAATAACTACCCGCAATTATAGTATTCTTGGTTTATTTATACTACTTGCATTATGCAGGTATTTAATGCTTATATATAATTTCCCCCAGGTTTTTAAGCAGCTCGAGCTGTTTCAGCCCCATCATTTTGCTATATCGTTTATTGTTCCTTCGCTTGGCGATTTGCTTATAAATGCGATATTCCTTTTCTATTTCTTCATTATTTTTTATACTGAGTTTAACTTTTTTTTATGCAAATTCAGGAATTCGGGACAGCTTTTTATTTCTGTAGGTTTGTTTGTATTGAGTTTTTTTTATTTTCTGATTTTACATTATTTCTTCCAAAGTTTGATTCTTCATTCAAGCATTTCTTTTGATGTTTATCAATTGTTCGATTTATCGATATATACATTGATTGGTTTTGTAATTATCGCCCTGCTGTTAACATCATTGTTTTTGTTTATCGACAGGATAGCTTATTTAATAAAAGAAAGCATTCAATTCAAAAGATTATTAATAGTGTTAATACCTGTTTTATTCGTGTTTTCAGCAATTATTTATTTTTTAATTTACAAGATAGATTTTGTTTCTGTTCTCTTTTATATCATAATACTGATTTTTATCTGTTATATCCGGTTGAAAAACAGGAGCTATAGTTACCCTGTAATGATATTGTTATTGCTCTTTTTTGCAATATTTACTGTTTTGGTTATCACGGCATCAAGTAAAAAGAAGGATCAGGAAACCCGCAAGGTACTTGTTGTAAACCTGGCAAATGAACACGATCAGATTGCTGAAATGTTACTCGAATCTACTGCTAAAAAAATTGAAAAAGATTCTGTTGTTATCGATTTGTTAAGCAATTATATTCAAAACGAGGGAGCAATTCTCGAGCACCTGCAAATGAACTATTTCGGGGGTTATTTTATAAAATATAAATTGCAGATTTCTGTCTGCGATTCAATTGACAATCTTACCCTGGATTTGGGAAACAGTACCGAGATTGTTCATTGTTACAGTTTTTTTAATAATTATATTGTAACCCAGGGAACAAAATTACAAAACAGCAATTTCTATTTTCTCGATAATGTTAATGGTATTATTACCTATTTAGGGCAATTCAAATTCAGGAAACAGGAATGGAATAACGAGGTATCCTTATTTGTCTCTCTTGATTCTAAACTTATTACCCAGGAGTTGGGTTACCCGGAATTGTTGTTAGATAAAAGGCTGGCTGTTTCTACAATTTTAAGCGACTATTCCTATGCTAAATACAGGAATAATGAGCTGATTACACGGTCAGGGGAATTTACATATCAACGAACAATGCCTGAATCGTGGTTTTCGAATGAAGAATTTTATTTCACAAACGATAATTTGTATGATCATTTAATATACAAAATTGACGATGAAACACAAATAGTTATTAGCAATAATAGCATCAGGGTAATCGATATTGTCGCATCACTTTCTTACATCTTTGTTTTTTATTACTTATTATTTACTTTGGTGCTTTTTGTAATCCAATTCCCGGGCAACATTCAAAGTTTTAAGTATGATTTTAAAAATAAAATAAAATTTTCAATGATAGGTGTTTTGTTACTTTCACTACTTATTGTTGGATTTGGAACAGTTTATTACAATATCGATCAGTTCGAGAAAAAACTATACGAGAGCATAAGCGAAAAAACACAATCGGTTTTTGTTGAAATGAAACAAAAACTAGGCGGGGAAATCGATCTAAACCCGGATTATTCAGACTATCTTACTTATTTACTTGACAAGTTTTCAACTGTTTTTTATATAGATATTAATTTGTATGATATTGAAGGAAACCTTCTTGCTTCATCTCGTCCCCAGGTATTTGAAAAAGGCCTGATGGGTAAAAAAATGAATGTTGAAGCTTACAGGGAAATGGTTATTGATAACAATGGGAAATTTATTCACAAAGAAAAGATTGGTGATTTGAGTTATTTATCAGCGTATGTTCCTTTTGTTAATGATGACAATGAATTGTTGGCTTATTTAAATCTCCCTTATTTTACAAAACAAAGCGCGTTAAAAAAAGAAACTTATACCATTGTTGTAGCTGTTGTAAATATTTATTTTTTCTTAATTCTTTTATCTGTTGTAATTGCCATTTTTGTTTCCAATAATATTACAAAACCATTACAATTAATTCAGGAGCGATTCAGGGAGATTGATTTAGGAAAAAAGAATGAACCGATTGTATATGAAAGCCTCGATGAAATAGGGAGTTTAATAAAAGAGTACAACAGAATGGTTGATGAGTTGAGCGAAAATGCAAAAAAACTTGCCAAGAGTGAGCGCGAATCGGCGTGGCGCGAAATGGCTAAACAAATTGCCCATGAAATAAAAAATCCGCTAACACCTATGAAACTGAGTGTCCAGTATCTTCAACGGGCATGGAAAGATAATACTCCCGATTTTGATAGTATTCTTAAAAAATTTACCAATTCGCTCATAGGGCAAATCAACACACTTTCTTCTATAGCAACAGAATTCTCAAATTTTGCGTCGATGCCTCGTACAAACGCCGAACAGGTTGATATTATTTCAAAATTAAACGAAACTCTTAACTTATTTCAAAATCACGAAAACATAAAATTCTTAATCGATTATAACCCGGAACAAGAATTATTTGTTTTTGCCGATAAAGAACAGTTACTTATTGTATTTCGGAACCTCTTTCAAAATGCTATCCAGGCAATTCCGCAAGGGAAAGACGGAATTATTCGAATCAATTTAACCCGGGAAACAGAATTTGTCCGGTTCACAATTATCGATAACGGTTCAGGAATTGCACCTGAAATGCAGGAAAAACTTTTCAGGCCAAATTTTACAACCAAATCAAGCGGTATGGGATTGGGCCTGGCAATAGTTAAAAATATTATTCAAAATTCAGGGGGTGAAATCTGGTACGAAACCGAAATACTTAAAGGAACTTCATTCCACTTTACATTACCCGTATTTAAACCATCAAACAATTAAAAAGTCTATCTTTTTTAAAGATTCGGGAAAAGATGAATTGGCAGTCATTTTTTTATCTTGCAAAGAATTATTAATCATTACTTTGTTGATTTAATTTGACGAAAAGTTGTCATTTTCACTTAAAATAATTATATATTTGTTATTGATTGAAGAGTTTATAAGAATTTTAAACAGTTAAAACTTGAAAAACACGATTAAAATAGCTTTATTTTTTTTACTTAATCTTTTTATAAACCCTGTTTCATTTTCCCAAACACCAATATCGGGCATAATAAATAGTTATACACATGTTGATACCGTTGCAGCAAATAAGCGGTATGTTGTTGTAGATGATGCATCACAATTCTTCGCCGATGATACGGTTTTGATTATGCAGATGAAAGGGGCAGCTCCCACTACCAGCATGTCTAATCCTATAAATTTTGGAACCGTTCAGGCAGACAGAATGTTTAATGTTGGCCGGTATGAATTTATTATTGTGTATGATGTGGATTATATCAATAATAAAATCACTTTCAATAATCCATTGGCCTACACGTATAATGTATCGGACAGTGTACAGCTGATAAGAGTTCCACGGTATATAAATGCGGAAATTACAGGTGTATTAACCTGCAAACCCTGGGATGGAAGTACTGGTGGTGTATTGGCTTTTTTTGCAAACGATACTCTTATCCTGAATGCAAACATTGATGTTACCAGTAAGGGTTATCTTGGTGCGCAACCTGTAAGTTCTTCGGGTGTTTGTGGCAGTTCTGATACAACTATATTTCATGATTATTATTTCCCTGAGTCATTCGATAGTGCAGGCTATAAAGGCGAAGGAGTAGCAAAATACAACTCTTTATTTGCAAAAGGACTTGGCCGATGGGCAAATGCCGGTGGTGGTGGTAATGGGCGTTTTGCCGGTGGTGGTGGTGGTGGAAACAAAGGTATTGGCGGAAATGGCGGCGGTGAAGATACTCTGGAATGTGGTTTTGTTTCCCCCTCAATTAATTTCTTGGGTGGAAGAAATGGTTTTGGTTTTGAAATGAATTACTATAATGATTCAACAGCTCTTATGGGTGGTGGTGGTGGTTCAGGTACACAGGCAGATACTTATACTGCTACCCGGGGCGGAAATGGAGGAGGAATAGTTATTGTTTTATCAAACTATATCCGGTCTAACAACTATAAAGTGATTGCCGACGGAGAATCAGTTACTGCTGTTGCTTCAGCATCAGGTGGTGGTGGTGGTGCCGGTGGTACAATAATTATAGATGCTGTTACTGTTGATGGAACCTTTACTCGATCAGCAAATGGCGGAAAAGGGGGTAGTACAAACAATCCGAATATTTCAGGAACTGGTGGTGGCGGCGGTGGCGGTATAGTCGTGTATGGTAAAAATTATATTTCTCCTTCTAATGATTATTCTCTCAAAGGAGGCACCCCGGGTATTCTTACAAATATCCCCGGTTCTGTTACTTATGGTGCTACAAGCGGAGATGATGGTGTAATATACTATAATTCCGGTACGTTTAATAAATGGATTGTCGTTCCTTTAACAGGCTTCATGTTTAATTCAATTCTCAACAATCAGGATGTTTGTTATGCCGATATCCCTGAATTACTCGATGGATCCACGCCTAAAGGAGGTACAGGGACTTATACCTTTTTGTGGCAGCAAAAAACAAACAGTTCCGTTTGGGCAAGTGCCGTTGGCACAAATAACGAGCGTGATTATCAGCCTCCATCGCTTATCGATACTACTTATTACAGGAGAATTGTTGAATCCGGCATTTATAGCGATACAAGCAATATTGTAAAAATTATTGTTCAGCCTCCTATCCTGGGTAACAACATATTCGGAACCGATACCATTTGTATCGAAAATCAGGCCGATACATTAACAGGTACTACGGTGTTGTCTGGAGGAATTGGCACTGGTACTTATGTTTACGATTGGCAATACAGCAACGATATTTCAGCATGGAATTCGTTAACTCCTGTTAACGATACCGTGTGCTGGGGCGGGACTATTATTGATACAACGTTTTACAGGCGAACAGTTATTTCCGGTGCTTGTTACGACACAAGCAATATCATTCAAATTGTTGGATTACCCCGGATACAGAATAATATTTTAATCCCCGATCAGGAAAAATGCTATGGACAGCAACCCGTTGAGATAATTGGCGAAACCCCGGTAAATGGCCTGGGGGCTGGTTCTTACGAATTCTCCTGGCAGAAAAGTTTGAATGGTTCAAGCTGGACAATCGCGAGCGATTCCATCAGGAAAGATTTTGCCCCCGATGAATTATTTGAAACTACATATTACCGAAGAATCGTTATTTCGGGCGATTGCCAGGATACCAGTACATATCATAAAATAAATGTTTTACCGCTAATCAGCTCAAATACAATTACCAATGGAGCATTAATTTTTACCTGCGATAGCACATCTCCCGAATTACTGGTTGGCACGAATCCATCTGGTGGCGACGGGGAGTACCATTATCAATGGGAAAAAAGTTTAGATTTATCATCATGGGAAGAAATTTCTGATGATGCATTTTCTCGTGATTACCAGTCTGCGGAATTGGAAGAAAAATCATATTTCAGAAGATATGTCCGTTCGGGAATAGATAGTTGCTGTCAGGATGTAAGCAGCCCTGTAACTATTGATATTCACCCCTTACCTGTCGGAGTTATTCATGATATCGACACGACAATTTGCAGTAACGAAGCCATTGAACTGGATTTTACTATTACCTCGGGAACTTATCCTTATACCTTGTACTACAGCGATGGATTCCAATCTTATACTCAGAATGGAATAAATGGTACAAATACCCTGATTAATGTAAATCCGGTAACTGGGTTAACAAATTCTATTTTTAATTATGTTATTGATTCGATAACTGATGTTAATGGTTGCTTTGCTACAAATATACACGGGCTTTCAAAAATTTTAGTTTATGGCTGGCCTGAATCAAACGCTGGATCGGATAACGAAATCTGCGATACGTTAATAGCTTTAAAAGCGGTACCTACTTTAGGCAAAGGGATATGGAGTTATATCAATGGAGCAGGGAATGCTATTTTTGAAAATGATACCGTATTTAATACAACCATGCATATTGATGTTGCAGGCAATTACACTATTCAATGGAAGGAAACAAACTGGAAATGTTCCGACTCATCAATAATTGATATTTTAATGTATCGTAAAACGGTAAACGTGAATGCCGGACCAGATACCACTTTGTATTTTGTTGATGAATATCAGCTAAATGGGTCATATGATACTTTGGATCTTATTCGTGAAACAACATCATTATGGAATATTATTTCAGGCCCGGGCACGATAAGCAACGAACAGGATACATCTGCAGAAATATCGAATTTATACGGAGCATATAATACAGATATTGATGTGGAGTGGATTATCAGGAAAGGAGAATGTGCCGATATTATTGATACGGTTACTATAACCCTGGAATCAATTTTTACACCGACAGGATTCTCACCCAATGGAGATGGTATTAACGATTATTTTATTTTAAAAGGAGTTGATATAAGCACTTCAGAATCAAATGAACTTATAATTTATAACAGGTGGGGTACAGAAGTGTACAGGAAAAAAGATTACAGCAACGATGCTGCATGGGATGGTAAAAATATGAGTGGAAATCTGTTGCCGGAAGAAACCTATTTTTACATCTTTACAATTACTGATAATATTGAACATAGAACTCATTCTAAAAAAGGATTTGTTGTTCTTAAAGGCCAGGGAAATGATTAGAAAAATAATACATATCATAATTTTTCTTTTAATCCCTTTTTTAATGCAAGGACAAAGGCTTACCCCGGTTTACAGCCAGTATTGGCTAAATGGACTGGCAATAAATCCGGCGTATGCCGGTAGCAGGGAATGCTTTAGTAATACCGTTTTGTACAGAAACCAATGGATGGGATTCGAAGGAGCTCCCGTTACACAAACATTAAGCAGCCATTCTTCTTTTCCTGACGAGAAACATGCCGTGGGCCTTTTTCTTTTTCACGAACAAATTGGTGTTTCGAATAATTACGATATTTATGGAAATTATGCTTTCCGGTTCAAATTTGCGGGCGGGAAATTTGCCCTTGGATTAAAAGCAGGGACCTCAATTATTCAAAACGATTGGACACAGATTGAAGCAGGCGAAGAATACGATCCCGAATTTACGGGCGATGAAAATGAAACCGTTTATCAGCCCAATGTTGGATTTGGGTTATATTATTATACCAACAGGTTTTATTTTGGGGCATCGATACCTTCTTTTTTAAGTTACAAAAAAGATATAGCAAGCAGTAAATACCAAATGTATAACGATATTAATAATTATGATTTTCTTATTTCCGCGGGTGTATTGATAGGTAAGTCTGATATATTAAAATTCAGGCCTACAATCCTTGCAAGATACAGGCTCAATAATACATTTCAGGTTGATGCCGGGGCAAATGCGATATTGTATAATACTGTTTGGTTTGGATTATCGTACAGGCACAACGATGAGTTTGCCGTCATGCTTGAATACCAGGTAAACAATCAAATTCGTGTGGGAGCTGCTTACGATTTTGTAATGGGCGACTTAGCAGGCAAAAACGATGGATCTTTTGAAATCATTTTACGTTACGAGTTTAAATATAGAATAAAGGCAGAAAATCCACGATTTTTTTAATTTATGATAAAAGAAATAAAAATAGTTGTTTTCATTTACTTCTTATTAATGATATCACCATTAAAAAGTCAGGATTTCTCAGTAATTCAAATGCCTTTCAATTCAGATTACTACGATGAATTTTCCCCGGTGTATTACGAAGACGGGCTCGTTTTCTGCTCGAACAGGAGAAGCAGTTTTTTTGTTGATTACACCAATGATAAGGATAATAAGCCAACCTTTAATATTTTTTATGTCGAGCAAATTTCAAAAACAGATTGGGGTAAAGTAAATATTTTTGAGAAAAAATTCAAATCAAATTTTAATGAGGGCCCGGCAACATTTAACGACAGGCAGAATGTTATTTATTTTACCCGTAATTTGAATTACAAGAAAAAATTCGGAAGTTCAATCGACAGGAAAAACAGGCTGGGTATTTTTTATTCAAAGTTAACTAAATCTGATGGCTGGCAGGACGTACAGGAGTTTAAATACAATAATCCAGAATATAATGTAGCTCATCCTTCATTGAGTGAAGATGGAAAATACTTGTTCTTTTCATCCGACAAACCAGGAGGCTTTGGGGGTTCCGATATTTATTTTTGTGAATTGGAAAATGGCGATTGGGGCGAGCCTCAAAATATAGGAAATATGATTAACACAGAAGGCAATGAAGCCTTCCCGTTTGTGCATAGCAGCGGGCGTTTGTATTTTTCATCCGACAGGCATGGAAGCATTGGCCGGCTCGACATTTTCTATACAGAAAAAGTGGATGACGAATGGCATAAACCCATTTCTTTAGAAACCCCAATAAATTCAAGGTTTAACGATTATGCATTCATAATCGATCCTTTTAAAAAAAGCGGGTATTTTTCATCCGACAGGCAACGAAATGAAGATATTTACAGTTTTGTGGGACTTTACCCTATTTTTGAAAATACAAAACGAATGGAAAAAAACGATTACTGTTATGTATTTTACGAAGCAAGTGCCGAAAATCCTGATGTTACGAGTTATGATTACGAATGGGATTTTGGCGATGGCAGTAAAACCCGCGGGCTCGAGGTAGATCACTGTTTTGCAGGGCCGGGAGATTATACCGTACTTTTAAATGTTATCGACAGGTTAACCGGCGAAGTGTATTTTAATGAAGCTACTTACCCTTTTAAGATTGAAGATATTGAACAGGTTTATATTAATTGCCCCGACACCGTTTTTGTTGGACAAGAAGTAGTTTTTGACGGGAGAAAATCAAATTTGAAAAAATTTGATATTAAAAGTTATTCCTGGGATATGGGCGATGGCAGAAGAGCAAAAGGAATTGAAGTTACACATATTTACACGTCACCCGGCGAGTATATTGTTCAACTTGGTGTTACCAGTAAAACCGATAAACAGGGAAACTCTGAAAAACAGGGTGTTTTTACAAATATTGTAGTTTTACAGTCAGCAAAAGATAAACGAAAAAGGGATTAATGAAAATCTTTAACAAATTGGCTTATTTCTTGTTTATTAGATACTTTTATAATGAAAATGTTAATTCTATGAGAAAAATTTTAGTTGTATTTATTTCTATATTGTTTTTTTTCAACTCGAATGCACAACCGGTTCCTGCCGAGGATGAAAACATTCCATTTCTGATGACATTCGGCCCAAAGGCAGAAACATCGTGGGGTGATGACGATTTTTCGCAAACATTCTTTTTTGTTATTCCCGAAGAGTTTACAAGCCCCTTATTTATTCGTGTTTTCGATCCCGATGCCGGTGGCGAAGTTGATGAAATTAACGGCATTTGGGATACTAAAATTACATATTCTGTATATGGTGGGTTAAAATGTTATACCGACCCCGATGCTCAAGGAGTTGATCCTGCCGGAAACTACAAGAGCGGTAATTTGCTTGCAACAAAAGTTTTTGGCGAAAATCCGCGATACGATAATAACTGGTTTACTTTTGGCCCCTTTAATCCTACCGAAGGGGAACTTGTGAAAAAATACGGCGGGTATATTTTTAAAATCATTTGCGAAGGTACCGAGGGCGATGACGGAAATATGTACCGCTATTTTGTAAGTACATCAGGAACAGAAAACAAACGTATTGAAGGTGCAAATGCTTTTGCCTACGAGTATAGTTTCAGAATGCATAACGACCCCAACGAAGTCTCACATATTTATCCTTATATCGACGACAGGACAATTTCTGTTGAACAGAAAAATTTCGACTGGGATAACGATGGGCTTATCCGTGTTGTTTCTGTTGCCCGTCAGGGATTATTATGTAAAATATCTAACGATGACTTGTGGGAACAAAACCAGTTTAAAATTCTGGATGAAGAAATAAGTACATCACTCGATTTCCAGTTTATAAAAAAGAAATCGCCACCTGTTAAAAATAACAATGTAGTGATTTCAGTTAAAAACCAATATGGTGAGTTGTTGCCATTTTATACAATTCCTATCGGGGGGGTTCCAAAATACAAATATTCAATCGGTGTAAAAAAGAAAGAATAACTTTTTAAAAATAAAAATATATGCGCGTCCTGAGAAGTAAACTTACGTTAATTTCATTTTTTCTTTTTACAAACCTTTTTGTTCATGGACAGATTTACCAGTTCAAACAATACAACATTGAAGAAGGTTTGAGTCATCCTTTTGTATATACTATAAACACAGATGTTAATGGATACATTTGGGTAGGTACTGGTGAAGGATTATGCCGGTTTGACGGATTTAACTTTAATATTTGTAAAGAAAATGATACGCTTACAAATGGCTTTGTAACATCAAGCTTTCGCGATTCAAAAAACCTGTTATGGTTTGGCCATAATTCAGGCGATATTACATATTATGATGGAAAGAAATTTGAACGGCTAAATTCACGAAGTTATATAAGCAGCTCAATTACCGATATTGCAGGCGATGATAAAGGCAATGTGTATATTGTTTCTCAGAATAATGGCTTGCTGAGAGTAAATAAACAATTTGATATTGACACATTTACTACTGTATTTAAGGGCAAAATAATATATTCTGTCCAGTATGCAGGGAACTCAAATTTTTTAATCGGCACAGGTGACGGATTGCATATATATAAAATAAAAAATAAAGAAATTGAGAAAGTGCTTTCAGTAAGCGAATTGTCCTATATTTCTGTTCAATCAATAAATAAAGGGAAAAAAGAGAATTCATTCTGGATAGGAACCGAAGATTCGGGTTTTTATTTGCTCAATTTTAAAGATGATAGTTTTGAGTCGTACCAAATAGAAAACGTTGGAGAAAAATTTGATTTTGGGTTCGAAAATGTACAATCTGTTTTCGAAGACCATGACGATAACCTGTGGATCAGTACATTTGGTAAAGGAATATTAAAACTTATCCCCGATAAAAAAGGCGAATACCAGTTTAGTAAGTTTATTCATTACTCCACGTTAAACGGATTACCAAACAATTTTATTAAGGAGGTTTACCAGGATTGGGAAAATAACTTCTGGATTGCAACCTATGGCAATGGTGTTGCTTTATCTATTGATGAGGCATTTACATTTTTATTTCAGGATATTCGCGAATTAAACGGGAACATAATCTCGTTTGAAGAATCGCAATCAAGCATGTGGCTTGGTGGAGAAAAAGTAATTGTTAAAGTTGATAAAGAAACGAATGAAAAACGGGTTTTCGATAAAAAAAACGGCCTTCCCGAAGAGAAAATAGTTTCATTATATCTTGATAAAAATAATATTTTGTGGATAGGTACCGAAAAAGCAGGTATTTATCATTTAAATACAACCACAAATTCAATACAACGGTATTCGTTTTCTTCAAATTCGCTCGAAAACAATATAAACTCAATAAAAGGAACTGACGATCTGGTATATGTTGCTACAAAAAACGGGGTGTTCCGGTACAATATCAAAACAGGCACGAAAGAAATTTTTAATACAACCCAGGGTTTGCCTCACAACGATATCAGGTATGTTTTTATCGATTCGTACAAAAATCCCTGGATTGCTACAAAGAGCAATGGGATATTTGTATTAAACGACACGTTAAAATTTATAATTGCAGGGAATGTAAAACTCGATTTTACATCAATTGCTGAAGATAGCGATGGCAATTTATGGGCATCAACATATGGCGACGGGGTATTTAAATTCTCAAAAGATACTATTCAGTATTTTTCTACAGATAATGGTTTGAAATCAAATTACTGTTACAGTTTAATTGCCGATAATGCAGGCAAAATATGGGTTGGGCACAGGTTGTCGTTAAGCAGTATTAACATTAAAACCCTGGAGATAAAAACCTACGGAAAGGAAATTGGAATAGCGGGCGATTGCAATTACAATGCTGCTTTAAAGAAAGAGTCGGGGATAGTTTATATAGGTACAACAAATGGTGTTATACGCTACGACAGTTCGAAAGAAAAAGAGAACACGATTAAACCCAAAATAAACTTATCCGGTATTTTGTTTTCAGATAATCCTTTCGACATAACTAAACCCGTTGAATTAAAATATGGTATTTATAAATTAAAAATAGATTATGTAGGTTTAAGTTATTCCGATCCACAGGGAGTTACATATCAATATAAACTCGATGGGTACGATCTCGAATGGTCGGAGATTACTAAAAACAGGGAGGTTTTTTACCCGCGTATCGAAGATGGTAATTATACATTTCTGATTAAGGCATGCAATTCCGACGGGTATTGCGTGGAAGAACCATTTCAGGTTCCAATAGTTATAAATCCCCCATTTTGGAAAACATGGTGGTTTATTTTATCAATGATTATTCTTGGAATAGGATTAATTATAGCATTCATTAAAAACAGGGAACGTAAGCAAAAGGCCCTCCAGGAATATCTTGAAACTGAACTTACTGCCCGAACGAAAGAAGTAGTTGAACAAAAAGAACTTCTCGAAATCAAAAACCGCGATATTACAGATAGTATAAATTATGCCCAACGCATTCAGCATAGTATTCTGCCTTCTGTAAATACTATAAGTAAGTATTTTTCGGGAGCATTCGTGTATTTCCAGCCACGCGATATCGTCAGTGGCGACTTTTACTGGTACGACAGGGTGAATGACGATAAATTTATTATAGTTTGTGCCGATTCCACCGGTCATGGTGTTCCGGGTGCTTTTATGTCGATGATCGGAACTACCCTGATAAAGGATATTTGTTTGCGCACTGAAATTAAATCCCCGTCAGAGGTTCTCGAAAAACTTGACCAGGATTTGCAGGGAACATTAAATCAAAACATAGATGCAGAACGTGCTAACGATGGTATGGATATTATTGTTTGCGAAATAGATATTAAAACACATTACATGCGTTTTGCTTCGGCAATGCGTCCGCTTATATTGTACAAAAACAAGAAGTTACAATACGTTAAGGGAAACAAAGCTTCCATCGGAGGCGATGCAAAAGCCGAGAAACAATTTGAAAACACGGGGTTCCAACTCGAAAAGGGCGACATTATATACATGTTCTCCGACGGGTTTACCGACCAGTTTGGCGGGCCACGTGGTAAAAAATTCAAAATCGACCGTACAAAAAATATGCTGGCCGATGTTTGCGATAAAACAATGGAAGAACAACAGGCTTATATCAGCAAATCGTTTAATGAATGGAAAGGAAAACTTAACCAAATTGATGACGTACTCTTTATGGGTGTTCAGATTTAATCTTTATTCCATTTCGTTCATCCGGATTAATTTGTTCAGTATAGCATAAATAGTAATACCCGAAACGGATTTTATTCCAAGCTTTCGGGTTATATTTTTCCTGTGGGTTATCACGGTATGTTGGCTTATAAACAGTTTGTCGGCAATTTCTTTATTCGATAAACCCATTGCAATTTCACGCACGATATCTTCTTCGCGCGTACTTAATGTTTCTTTTTCTTTCGGTTTCTTTTCCTGTTGCAGGGTACCCAGTTCAGCCCTTATTACTTCCCTGATTTGTTCTTCGCTGTAGCTCAAATCAATGGTATTATTCCCGTGAATCGAAGGTGTGGCCTGTATTTTATCGTAGTGTATCGAAATGGTTTTTATTTTTTCTTTTTTAACAATTTCATCGATCGATTTTAAATGATTTTTTTCGATTAAACAGGGGTTTAAAATGATTAAACCAGGGGTAATATGTTTTAAAAACGATAACAATTCCCGGGATGAATTCACAAAACGAATATCACGAATTGCCGGTATTTTTTCAATAACAGCCGATAATCCATGCTGAATAATTATTGATTCCTCCAAAATAAGAAGTTGAATTCCTGGCATAGTATTAAGCAATTATTCCGGCTTTCTTTTTGATTCCTTTTTCCATTTCTCGGATTTTGGGTACAAGCACCTTGTCTTCAATCCGGGAATGATCGTTAATGTCTTTTTCCAGCCCGAAAAGCTCGTGCAATAAATTATGGCACAGGTTTTTGTTATTGGGTTGGGGCAGGTATTTTATGATTATATTTTTAAGATCAAAAAGTTTTTCTTCAATATCGTCGTGTTCTTTTTCGAAAATATCTATCGAATAATCTTCCATTTGCTGGAGAACCTTCTTGTCGATTCTTTCTGAATAAAAGGCATTTTCAATCAGGTGAGTGTATGGAAAAACTACTTTTTCCTCGCGCTGGATATGATTTTTAAGTTCTGTTTTATATCCCGAGAAAAAGCGTTCCAAAAGACTTATATTTTCTTTTTGAGTGTAGCAGGTTAATACCATTTGTTCAATGAGCGATTCAATTTCAGGAACTTTAACCTGCATGTAGTAATCGTGTGTTTTTTGAAGATACTCGGTAATCAGTTTTACAGGAAAGCTTTGCAGTTGTTTTTTAGGAAAATAATCCTTGTCAACAAAGGCATTAATGATTTCAAGAAAGAAATCGGTGTCAACGTTATAGGCTTTGCATGTTTCGTCAACGCTTTTATCACCGAAACCCAGCTCAATGCCAAAGCGGTCGAGTATCGACAGGCTAAAGTGATTCATATGAATTACATCAGCCATTTTTATATCTCTTGTTATCATCATTGTTTTGTAATCGGTTTAGTTTAAAAACAAGATAATGTTATAATTGTTCCAAAAGTTCAGAAATAATCAAAACAGGGGTTGCTTCGGTATTGCTCTGATGCCCTGCCCTGTCAACTAAATAAAAAGAGTATTGCAAAGTATCGGGAGTCAGTATCGTAAGGTCGATTTCAATTTCAATATCGCCCCTGATACTTTTCCTGTAAATACCTTCTTCAATATACGGCAGGTTTAAGCTGTTGGTATAAAAAGGAGTTAATTCACCGCCATCAATGTACGAGCCAAAAATAAACATGTTCAACGAGTCGGCTTCATTGTCTTCGTCGGGATTGTTGAAATTGCCAATATCGCCATCACCATCGGTAAATGAAAAAACAAGAACTCCTGTAGCAATAGTAGAACCACTAACCCCGGGTATTAAATAAAAATCGCTGTATTTTATTTCGGGTACAATCGAATATTCTTCAGCTTTTTCGCATGATAGCACTATGCCGATAAACAAAACCAACGATATTTTTACAAAACGAGTCACCTGTTTATTTTTTTCGCATATATATCTGTATGGGTGTTCCTGTAAAGTCAAACTTATCTCTAAGCTTATTTTCCAGATACCGCTTGTATGCATCGGTCACGTACTGAGGCAGGTTACAGAAAAATACAAACGATGGGTAATGTGTATTTAACTGGGTAACATACTTTACTTTTACATATTTCCCTTTTACTGCCGGTGGCGGGTAGCTGGCAATAACCTCAAGCATAATATCATTCAGTTTAGCTGTAGAAATGCGTCGCTGACGGTTCTCGTGAACCCGCATTGCTTCTTCCAATACTTTGTTTATGCGTTGTTTGGTAACCGTGGATGTAAAAATTATTGGAATATCTACAAAAGGAGCGATTTTCTGTTTTATCTGTTCGATATAGTGTTTTGATGTATTGGTATCTTTCTCGTATAAATCCCACTTGTTTACAAGGACAACCAGTCCCTTGTTGTTTTTAAGGATAACTTTTATAATGTTCATATCCTGGGCTTCGAGGCCCTGGGCAGCATCAAGCATTAAAAGACACACGTCGGCATTTTCTATTGCGCGTATGGAACGCATTACAGAGAAAAACTCTAGGTCTTCGTTAACCTTGCCCTTTTTACGTAACCCCGCCGTGTCAACAAGGTAGAAATCGTGCCCGTACTTGTTGTAACGGGTGTAAATGGAATCGCGGGTAGTACCTGAAATTGGAGTAACAATATTGCGTTCTTCACCTAAAAGAGCATTTACAAGCGACGATTTACCTACATTCGGGCGTCCCACGACAGCAAACTTGGGTATTTCGAGTTCAGCGGGAAGGTCTGTTTCAACATATTTAATTACCTCGTCGAGCAGTTCGCCTGTGCCACTCCCGTTTATCGATGATATACAGAATGGTTCGCCTAAACCAAACTTGTAGAATTCATGCGACTCGATAATACGGGCGTTGTTATCCACTTTATTTACAGCCAGGATGACTTTCTTTTTCGACTTGCGTAAAATTTCGGCTACCGAATTATCGAGGTCGGTAACACCGCTGGTAACATCAACAACAAAAAGAACAACATGGGCCTCTTCAATGGCAATATCAACCTGCTTGCGTATTTCTTCCTCGAAAATATCGTCCGAATTACGAACGTACCCCCCCGTATCGATTACAGAAAATTCTCTCCCCGACCATTCGGCTTTTCCGTAAAGGCGGTCTCTTGTTACACCGCTGGTTTCATCAACTATGGCATGTTTTGTTCCTGTTAAACGGTTAAAAAGCGTTGATTTACCTACGTTGGGCCTTCCTACAATTGCTAATATCATTTGATTTTATGTTGTTTAATAAATTAACTTGCTGATTATAAAATTGAGTTTCTCAATTATCTCGTGCGATTCGGATAACAAAAATGCTTTTTGTTTCTCCAGTTCTTTGTTCGCACTGCAATTCAGTGTTTTTAAGATTTCGAACGAGCGCCTGGCATTATCGAAACTTTTTTTTATATTGTCGGAAAAATCTTTGTTTTCAATCGACTCCATGGCATCCATAAACTTAAGCGACACAGCTCCGGCAGTTGTTCTGAGTTCTTCGTTTACCAGGTGGGGCAATTCTTTTTCCAGCGATTTAATAAAACCGATGGTTTGTACTGTATAATTGTATGTTTTTTGTTCTAACTCCTGCATTTGTTATTCTTTAAATAGTGTATCCAAAATTATTTAATGTCCGGTCTTTGTCACGCCAGTCTTTGCTAACCTTAACAAACATCTCCAGGAAAACTTTTTTGCCGAAAAAATCTTCGAGATCTTTGCGTGCTTCTGTTCCCGTTTTTTTTAGTGCTTCGCCCTTGTGGCCGATAATAATTCCCTTTTGCGAACTGCGTATCACGTAAATAATTGCACGCATGCGGAGCAGCTTTTCAGTATCTTTAAATTCCTCGATTTCCACTTCTACCGAATACGGAATTTCTTTCTGGTAGTTGAGCAATATTTTCTCGCGAATAATTTCAGATGCAAAGAAACGTTCCGTTTTATCGGTAAACGAATCTTTCGGGAAATAAGGCGGGCTTTCGGGAAGTTTTTCAATAATACGTTTTAATACATATTCGAGATTAAAATTCTTTAATGCCGAAATAGGAATTATTTCTGCTTTTGGTAAAATCTTTTTCCACCTGTCAACAATCTTTTCCAAATCTTCCTGGTTCGAAAGGTCAATTTTATTTATAAGCAATAACACGGGGGCATCTGCCTGCGAAAGGCGATCGATGTACAGTTGGTTTTTATCCGATTTCTCGATTACATCGGTTAAATACAGGATAATATCGGCATCTTCGAAAGCAGAACCCACGTAGCCCATCATTTTTTCCTGTAACTTGTAGTTGGGTTTAAGAATACCCGGGGTATCGGAATACACGATCTGGAAATCGTCGCCATTAACAATACCCATTATGCGGTGGCGGGTGGTTTGGGCTTTCGATGTGATTATTGAAAGTTTCTCTCCCACCAGGGCGTTCATTAAAGTTGATTTGCCCACGTTGGGATTACCCAGTATATTTACAAAACCTGATTTATGTGACATTTAAAAAATTATATAGATTGCTGCAAAGATAAGCCAATTTTTCGGGATTCTTTTTCTTAACCTTTTAACCCGCTTATACAAAAGTTTTTCGATGTTATTTTCTTGTTAAGTGCATTTTTATATCGCTGTCTGGTTAAACCTGAAAATCTGTAAACCTGTTGTACCAGCGGTACTTTTCTTATTTACGAGCTGTTGCCTTCCTTTTGCCCGATGGGGCTTGTTAGTTTCATTGGAACTAAAACTATACAAATAAAAAAAGGAAGCCCGATACGGGCGACAGAAACACGGGTGCCTTTATATTTCAGTATATAATTAAGATATTAAAGATTTTACCGGGCAACAAAATTTTAATATATAACAATGCCTTAAAAACATTAGACTTTTATTTCCCAAACCCTTGCACGTCTCTATGTTCAAACATGTTTTATAACATACAGCAAACCGGGTTACCTTTTTTAAAAAAGCAGCACATATAAGTGAAAGGATGTGCAATTTTTTAATATGAACTTTCTTTTTGGTTAATATTTATTGCAACTTTAAGAACGTGATTTTTAAGAAGTTTGATTTATATATGCTAAATGGATTAATTACATATCCAAAATGGTAATATAAATATAATAAATAGGTTCCTATAAATTAGTTGTGTGCCATTTTAAAACGACACGAATATGAAACAGAAATTTACTTTAATATTGTTATTGGCTCTATGCCTAAAAGGTTATGGACAAGTCCAAGACACGAGTATTCACTTTGACCAAAAGTTAGTGAAACGATTAATTTACAAAGAATTCGCTAATCTTATAAATCCAGAATCCAATAATATTATTGGGAACTTTGCATCAATCGACGCGAAAGATGCAGAACTTAATTTTGCAGGTAATATTGTGTTCAAAAACGGCTCAATACTTGGAATCAAAGCAAATGGTGGGATAACTGACGGATTACTTTCAATCTTTTCAAACACAGAATTCAATACAAAATTTGGAGCAGACGTTCAGTATAATTTTCTTTTTCACAAAAAGAAAACCATAGAATACTTTCGTTCTGAATATTTAAAATACAAAAAGCAGGAAGGGAAACTAAAGCAAGAGTATAAAATAAAGAAAATTGAATTAGAGCATGAAAATGCTAAAAATGAATTAAATATTGAGATTGTTAAAATCCAAAGTGAAATTAAGAAAAAAGAAAAAGCAATAACTGATATTGGAAAGCTAATAGATACAACCACTACATTAAACAAAGACAGTTTAGCGTTGCAAACAAAGAAATTACAAATTGACTTGGAAAAACAAAATTCCGAATTAGCGTTCAATCAAGACCAACTCGCAAAAATCCCATCAAAATCACAACAAGAGACAGAATTAAATAATTGGTATAATTTAAAGTTAGATACAATTGAGTCGAATATAAAAATTTCAGGATTTAAGTTAGGTTGGTTTTCCATCGGGTATGGTATTTCAAACAATTCATTTAAACTTTTTGACCCTTCATCACCTTTTGATAGCCAAGTTTCTAAGCACAATTTTCTTTCCCATTCGGTTGAATTAAAATACAACTATTACATCTATACACCTGTTGCATATAAAACATTCTTCATATCGGTTGGTGCAAAATATTCATTCGAAGATAACCTTTCAAGTCTTACAAAAGTTGAAATAAGTGAAGCAGAAAGCTATGGACCAAACAATGAAAGAAAAATTACTGATAAATACAACGCATACAAAGGTGCATACAAAGACAGTTTACACACAGTGTCATTCAACGCTGACTTTTACTATTTTCTTTTTAAAGACAATAAAGCAGCAATTCACATCTACCCAGAAGAAAAAATTGCGACAGGAATAGAACCTATTACTAATCTTGGTTTTGGTTTTTTATTTACGTTTAAAAACAAAACTGAAAGCGGCAATATTGTTAACATAGAACCCTATGCAAATTTGTTCGATTTGGCAAACAATAGACATTCGGAAGAAAGTTTGGTAAAAAGGAGTGACTACGGATTAAGAGTCACTTTTCCATTCAATTTTAAAACAAACGTAAAATCAAAGTAATATGGCTAAGACAACATTTTCAAATGAAATGGCTTCGATGTTAATTAAACATCAAGCAGTTTGTATGACTTGCAACTATCATGGTAAATGGCGGAATAATTCAGATGAGGCATATGAAGATGCCGAAAAGCACAGACAAAAGCCGGGTAACGAAAGGCACATTATTGATGTTTTAACGCAACAGACAACAAGACTTAGACTTTTTAAGTAATAAGAAAAACGGTATACAACAAACGGCATAAAACACTGATTATTAAGCAATTAAGTGAATTTTCTACTACGCTTAAAGTTTGGTGCATTAATATTTATTTGATTGTGATTGTATTTCATGCTTAGGACAAAGTGCGGACGATGACAGATTTTAAAAAAGAGACGCCACTAAAATAAAGATACTAATTTTTAAAGTATATATTTATGAAAACAAAAGAAGTCAATTTAAAAGGGTTTTTGGAAAAAGAAATTGCCAGTCAATGGAAATCAGTGGTAAAAGAATATCCTTTGATAGCGGCATCAATTTTAATGACAAAAAAAGAATATGCTTCCGTAATGATTGAAAAATTGCCGGAAGCAAAAGAGTTTAAAGATATTTTTGATGATAAACTGACGACAGATGTAGCAATTCAAATTAGATTTAGACTATCTAAATGTTTTAGGAACTTAGAAGTTAATCTGGGTAGAGCAAGTTCCGATGGAGAAGTAAAAGATGCTTTTGATGGTTTTGGAGATTGCTTGCGACACAAATAAATTGGAAATATTGATCCTATTAAGAACATTAGTTTTTTAGAACAATGAGAGTGCGTAACACATGTTAGCACCCATTTAATAAAAACAACCAATGAGTATAGAAGATAAAAAGAAAGATAGATTTTTGTTCTTACAAAAACTATATGACACTACAGATGGTAATTCAGCATATATGATAAATATGTGGAAATTAGGAGATGAATTGGGATTTGATAGAGGAAAAATACATAATGTAGTTGATTATCTGATTGGCGAGGGATTAATAGAACCCAAAGCATTAGGTGGAGGAATTGCGATTACACATTATGGGATAATTGAAATTGAAGAAGTTCAATCAAATCCAGATTTTCCAACTCAACATTTTCTACCTATGAATGTGATACACATAGAGAATATGAATAACTCAGCGATCCAACAAGGGTCAAGTTATTCGACTCAAACAATTAATTTTAGTGCTGATAAGACAGAAGACTTAAAAAAGATAATTAACGAGATTGAGAATATTAAAGAGCAAATTATACTTGATAGATTGATGTTTGATGAATTAGTTTCCGAAATAGAGACACTTAAATCTCAGATTAAATCACCAAAACCAAAAAATATCATTCTGACAGAATCTTTGAAGACTGTTAGGAGCATATTGGAGGGAGTTGTTGGAAATGCTGCTACTCCATTAATAATTGAAATGATTAATAATATGATAAAATAAACGTGTGCTAATATCGGCTCATAGTCAATAAGGGTTTCAGATGTTTTCGAATGTTTGTGGCTCGTAAAAAAAGTCGGTGTAAACTGACAGGGAATCGCCACGTAATCCCACACGCACAATCCCGTCAACCATTATGGGCTTTTACTAATGCATTAAATAAAAAATAAATAAACGTCCTACTGTATTTAAAAAAGAATGTACTAATAACTATTATAAATCTAAAATCAAACGAATTCATTAACCATGCAAAACATTACCAATTACGACAGTCATTGCCATTTGTTTACAGGCAAAGAAACGATTAACCTGCGTTTATTATTCGAAATCATTTTTGGTTTCCCTAAAGAACAGGAAAAAGACAAAGCCGCTCAGAAAACTTTGGCTGCAAAAGAAAATATTTTTGAACGCGTACGCGGGAAAATACAAATGTTAAGGCGTATCCTGAATTTTCTTAAAACAGGGTTCTCGGGTTCGGAAGAGGATATCCTGGCAAAAATGGAAAGCAGCTATGGGGTAAGTTTTAAGGTTGCCCCGCTTATGTTCGACCTGGAATGTGTTTTTGTTGCCGAACGTACCGGGGGTAGCGTAGATTTTATGTCGCACCAGAACCTTATCGTTGCAGAATACCAACGAATTGTTGACGAATTGCATGCAAGCAATAAGTCGTTTATCCAGGAAGCAATGATTATTATTTCGGGTATGAAAATGGCCGACAGGTTAAACCACGATCACGGTGATTTGGCCGAATTACAAAAGCTAAGCAAGGAACTGGAAGCAGAGCTTGACCTTTTCAAAGATGAAAAAATGGCAAGCCAGAACCTGATGGTATCGCTTGTTACCAATTACGATATTCAATTAAAAGATATTTCCCAGCTTAAAGCAACCCATCCTGACGATGTATATCCGTTTATTGCTATCGACCCGCGGAGAGAAGGTATTATTGATAAATTCATAAACGAAATATATGCAGAAAACATATTTTGCGGGGTAAAGCTGTATGCCCCAAACGGGTATTCGCCAGCCGATACCGATTTAATGAAACCGGGCGGGTTGTACGATTTTTGTGTTCAGCATAACATCCCGATTACTGCACACCACTCGTTTGGTGGTTTTGCCACACCGCTTGGCAGCGTGGAAATAGATGGATTAATTTACGATAATGGGGTAAAAGAAGTGCATGGCCCGGTGAGTTTAAGCAAAGCTTTTTCTACAGGCTGGGTGCAGGAGAGGGCTACAAAATTTAATCATCCCGATATTTGGGAAAAAGTAATGGAAAAATACCCGACGCTTAAATTAAACCTGGCCCATTTTGGAAACGGGAATGCCGACTGGCAGAAAAAAATTTACAGCATGATTGGTAATCCGAAATACCCGAATATGCATACCGATTTATCGTGCTGGTGCAACCTGAACGACCCAAGTAAAGATGAAATCGGCTTGCAATCATTTTACGATATGTATTATAAAAACGCGTCGGATTATGTGAAAAGTAAAATCCTTTACGGTTCCGATTTTTATCTCGATTTGCTATATACCGATTCTTTAAATATTTACCTGGGCAATTTCAACAGGGTATTTCCTGACAAGGAATTCACGCGAATAGCATTTACTAATGCAAAGAAATTTTTGAATTTGAAATAAATATCATCTAAATTTATAACTGATTGTTAAACTCCCTGTTTGTCGAAAGCGATAATTAAAAAAAATATCCATGAGCACGGGTAAAGAAGTTGAAATAATTGAAATTTTTGCCGGAACAACATGGCAAACAGCTATTGTCAAGAGTTTGTTGGAAAATGCAGGCATTAAAGCGTTTTTGAAAGATGGAATTCTTGGTACATTAACCCCCTGGTGGACATCGCCGGGGGGTGCCAGCCCGATAAAAATTTTTATTTCAAACGCGGATTATGAAAACGCGAAATTAATTGTTGAAGAATACGAAAAAAACCTGAAGGCGGGCAACTGACTTTTTACGCCTAAGGCTCTAATTAAAAATAAACCCATGGAACCTAAGGAAATCGTGCAAAAGTTTGTTGAATTGTTCAACAAAAAAGACATAAACGGATTGGCTGAACTTTATCACGATGATGCCATAAATCACCAGGTAGCCAACGAGCCGGTTGTTGGTAAAAAGGCAATAACGGAAATGTTTACAAACGAATTTGCCATGGCCGACATGGTTTGTATCGTGGAACATATTTTTGAAGACGGGGAGTGGGCTGTCCTGGAATGGAAAGATCCACTCGGCCTCAGGGGATGCGGGTTTTTTCATGTTGTTGATGGCAAAATAAAATTCCAGCGCGGATACTGGGATAAACTCTCTTTCCTCCGGCAACATCACTTGCCAATACCAACAGAATAAAAGCAAACAAACACAAACCGGGCATTATGGAACAATCTGAAAAATATGACAACTTCCCGTTGTGGATCGTGCTGCTGTCTAACCTGCTATCTTTATCAATATGCGGGCTGGGTTTTGCAATCATGTTCAGGTTAGGATGGATTGCTGCAATTATCTATTTAGCCTATATTTTGGTTTTGGAATACAGGCTGGTTAAGAATCATTGTACCAATTGTTTTTATTGGGGAAAGATATGTGGATTTGGAAACGGGAAAATAAGCTCGTGGTTTTTTAAAAAAGGAGATATCTCACAATTTTGTTTACACGAAATGACCTGGAATGAAATGATACCTGATATGCTGGTTTCATTAATTCCATTTGTTACAGGTATAGTTTTACTAATTATTCATTTTGATATAAAATATTTAATTGGTGTAATACTTCTAATCGTTTTATCTACATTTGGTAATGGTTTTATTCGTGGTAACTTTGCCTGTAAATATTGCAGGCAAAAGGAGATGGGTTGCCCGGTAGATAAACTGTTTAATAAAGGAAAATAGCTGAATTTTTTTTACCTTTAACTGCATAAAAGTATTTCTGATATTTGTTTTTAATAAAACCCGATATTTTGAAAAAGTTTCTTGAAAATATTGATAAACAGTTTCAATCGAATAAAGGGAAAAATATCTTTTCTGATGGAATTCAGGATTCGTTGAAGTTTATTCCGGAAACGATACGTGCAATTGAGCAAATAGGAGAAATAGATAAGGTTTCAGAAAATATATTGATAGATTACATTACAAACAGGGCACTCGATGAGTTTTGCAGGGTGAATCAATACTATAGCTTCGATAAACAAGCACGAGAAAGATTGCGAACAATTTACGCTGAATTGTTCATGAACATTAAAAACTATTCCTATCCGGCTGATTCAGTTTCAAGGATACATTATGAAAATTTAACCCGCTGGCTACGCGAAACCAATTCATTTGCAGAGAAAATATACTCGGGCAAAAATGAGAACATAGAGCCGGTAGCTTGTTCAGAGTACAGTGCCGGGTTGCAGGTAGAACTTCTTCAGATTGATATCACGCGACTCATTGAACCGGTATTGGATGTTGGATGTGGAAAGCAGGGCAACCTGGTGTATTATTTTCGTGAACTTGGGTTTGAAGCCTGTGGATTTGACCGTTTTGCATTTGAGAAACCATTTCTTACCCGTTCCGACTGGTTCGATTATGATTTTGGATCAGATAAATGGGGAACAATAATCAGCAACCTTGGGTTTACAAACCATTTTAAACATCACCATTTTAGGAACGATGGCGATTTTATAAACTATGCAAAAACATATATGGATATTTTACAGTCCTTGAAAATTGGCGGGAAATTTTATTACGCCCCGGGTATCTCGTTTATTGAAAGCTATTTAGATATAAATAAATACAAATTAGCTCATGGAAATATTGGGAATTATGAATTTAAATCAGTAATTATCGAACGATTAAAATAAACCAGAATATGAAAAATCAACCAGGCAAAGAAGTTATTAATTCCAGGTTTGGATATTATACTTCAATTCTGACAATAGTACTTATTCTAATTACTTTTGGAATAGCCATTTGTACGCCACCCCTGTCCGGCCCTTTTTGTGCAGGTAATTGTTACGAATACCCTTATGCCGATATTATTTCGCGTTTTCCCAGGGATTATTACTGGATGTACCCGGCCATAGTCTTAACTTTGAGTTACCTGGTATTTATGATTAGCATTCATAATTATATAAACGAACAAAGAAAGATATTTAGCCAGGCAGCTGTATTGTTTGCTGTTATTTCAACTAGCATACTGGTTGTTGATTACTTTGTTCAGGTTTCGGTGGTTCAGCAGAGCCTTTTGCTTGGCGAAACCGATGGAATAGCCCTGTTAACCCAGTTCAATTCGCACGGGTTATTTATTGCCCTTGAAGATATCGGGTACATCATGATGAGTTTGTCGTTTCTGTTTATGGCTTTTGCTTTTTCAAAATCCGGCAGGATGGAAAATTCAATACGCCGGGTTTTTATAATTAGCTTTATTCTCATGGTTATTTCTTTACTTATTGTTTCGTTGAAATTTGGAATAAACCGCGAGTACCGTTTCGAAGTGGCTGTAATTGCAATCGATTGGATGGCACTAATAATAGCTGGCATAATGATGAGTAAGATTTTTAAACGGGCAATAAACAATTCATTATAGGGCTGAATTTACATACAGATTAGTAACTTAACTCCTTAAAATATGCTGCATCATATTGTAATGTGGAAACTCAAAGATTTTGCCGAGGGAAAATCCCGAGGGGAGAACGCGGAATTGATGAAGGAAAAACTTGAAGACCTGAAAATAAAAATACCTGAAATAAAAGAGATGGAGGTAGGTATAAATATGGATTCATCGGAATATTCAAACTACGATCTGGTGCTGGATATGTTTTTCGAAAACTACGAGGAAATGAAAACATACCAAATCCATCCCGAGCATAAAAAAGTTGCCGAATGGGTTGCAAAAGTCAGAGATTTGAGAGCTGCTGTAGATTATGAAATATAAAGAAAATTTAAAAAAATATATAGTATAAAAAACGATGTCGCACGAATACCCGATAAACTTTGCAAGGTTCTACGATACCATGTATCATCAACTGCGTGATGGTGTCGATAATAATTTTCATCTGAACGAGATAAAACAAACTAAAGGAAAAGTTCTGGAAATAGGAGTGGGTACCGGCCGCTTTTTTACCGATGCGTTGAATACAGGTGCAGATATTTATGGAATTGACATTAGCGAAACTATGGTTGGTGTCTTACTTGGGAAACTGGACGAGAAGGAACATCGCAGAATTAGCGTACAAAGTATAACAGATTTCAATTTTGATTTCCAGTTCGACCTTATTATTGCCCCATTCCGGGTTATGATGCATGTTTTGGAAAAATCAGAACAATTGGAAGCGTTGAACAATGTGTACAAACATTTAGCTCCTGGTGGCAGGTTTATATTCGACACGTTTATTCCCGATTTAAAACAATTACTTACCGGGCTGCACAATCATACCGATTTTGACGGGGAATATGAACCCGGTAAAAAGCTGAAACGAATCGTTTCTACCAGGCCGGATTTAATAAATCAGTTGATAAATATTCATTTCAGGCTCGAATGGGACGAAAACAACAGGGTAATGCACGAAGATTGGAAGTTCCCGTTACGGTTCTTTTTCAGGTACGAGCTGGAACATTTAATTGAACGTTCGCGTTTTAAACACTATAAAATTCTGGGTGATTATCGGGGAAATGAACTAAATGAAAAATCGAAGGAATTTATAGTTATAGGTATAAAACAGGAATAGCTTTTTTCTTGTAATTTAATCCTGTAAATATTTTTTTTTAGTTTCTTTCTTGTATTAAAAAAACTTACCTATATTTGCATACCAAACGGTCGGTTTGTATGAATGAAACAAAAGAACATATACTCAGGACATCTTTAAAGCTCTTTTTGCAGATGAGTTATAAAGATGTAACCATGAAAGAGATAGTTGAAAAAACAGGCCTTTCAAAAGGAGCGTTTTATCATTATTTTACCAGCAAAGAAGAACTGTATAAAGAAATAGTAAACTTGTTTTTCTCGAGTGGGGCTATTGATTATACACGTTTTCCAGGGGATTCTCTAAAAACGTTTTACAATCACTATGTCGAATACATGCGCATTACATTTCATAAAATGTACGAATTGGTTGGGGTTTCAAAGGATGGGAAGGTTTCGGTAAATTTTTTCCTGATCATGTTTGAAGCTGTTGGCCGCTTTCCCGAATTTTTAAAATTCGAATTGGAACAGCATAACAAGGATATTGATGCATGGGTAAAAGTAATAAAACACGCGAAAGAAACAGGCGAGATAAAAACCGTTTCGTCTGATGAACAAATTGCAAATTTGTTTTTGTATTGCACCGACGGGGTTTTTATCAGGTTTGTTAACAGCGATCAAAATACGAGTTACGAAACCAGTTTACTCAATGCTTTTGATTCTATTTACAGCAACCTGAAAGCGTGAGTTTTTTTATACAACAACAAACCGAACGTTCGGTATAAAATTGATGAGAATAATTTAAATTAAAGAAAATAAATAACGGGTTAAACCCTGGGGAAAAGTAACTCCAAAAGGATTCTAGTCGAACTAATTTAAGAAAAATATGCAAAATGTTATCAGAACGGTTAATTTATCGAAGAGTTACAGCGATGTGAAAGCAGTTTCGGAAATTAACCTGAATGTTAGAAAAGGTGAAATCTATGGATTTCTCGGATTGAATGGGGCGGGAAAAACAACAACCATTCGAATGCTTCTTGGTTTAATAAAGCCAACTTCCGGGAATGCATTTATATTAAACGAAAAGGTACATGCAAACCACAATGAGTTATTTAAAAAGATTGGTTACTTGGTTGAGATTCCGTACTCGTACCCAAACCTTACTGTTCGCGAGAACCTCGAAATAATACGTCGTTTACGATTTATTTCAGGTAAGAAACCGGTTGATGACATTATCGATAAATTGCAGCTGGGGGCTTATGCAAACCGGAAAGCAAAAAACCTGTCGCTTGGAAATGCTCAACGGCTTGGATTAGCTTATGCGTTAATTCACAATCCCGAAATACTTATTTTAGATGAACCTACAAATGGACTCGATCCTGCCGGTATTTTTGAGATTCGTGAAATGCTAAGCAATTTGGCTAAAAACCACGGGGTAACTGTGTTTATTTCGAGCCACATACTTGGCGAAATTTCACGATTTGCAACACGTATCGGGATCATTCATCAGGGTAAAATGGTGCAGGAATTTGATGCAGATCAACTGGATATTTTATGTAAAAAGCAATTGTTGATTGGAGCGAGAGATTTGGAGTTGGCAGGAAAAATCATCCTGCAAAATGGATTTTCAAATCCTGTAGCTCAAAATGGAATAATCCATCTTGATGACAGTAGAGCCATTGAGCATCCGGAACAAATTGCGACAATTTTGGTAAATGCCGGATGTCCGCCAAGCTTGTTAAAAGTTGATGAGGAGAATCTGGAATCGTATTTTTTAAGAACAATTGAGATGAATGGAGGTATAAAATGAAAAATTTTACAGCAGCTTTAGTTACCGAATGCATGAAATTACGCAGGTCGAAAATATTTTGGATTACCATTGTCTTTTTTATTTTCGTTCCTCTGATGATGGGGTTGTTAATGCTTGTAGCTCAACATCCGGAAATTGGAGAAAAACTAGGACTGGTTGGAGCAAAAGCCAAACTATTTGGCGAAAATAACTGGGAAGGGTATTTAACGATGCTGAATCAGTTAGTAGCTACTATTGGACTTATCGGATTCGGTTTTGTAACAAGCTGGGTTTTTGGTCGCGAATATATCGACCGGACTATTACAAATATTCTTTGCTTGCCTGTATCTCGTACAGCGATTGTAACTGCTAAGTTTAGCATTGTTGTTTTATGGTGTTTATTATTGGTGCTGATTATATTAGTGGCAGGAATTTCTATCGGATATTTAATTGGTATTCCAGGTTGGTCTGATCAGTTATTTTCACAATTTTTTTCTAAATACATTCTGATTTCAGGTTTAACCATATTGCTAAGTAGCCCTGTAGCTTTCATTGCAAGTTATGGCAGAGGTATAATAGCAGCGTTAGCATTTGTAATACTTATGCTTATAATGTCCCAATTTATTGCCTTAGTGGGTCTTGGGCCGTATTTCCCGTGGGCTGTTCCGGGTGTGCTTTCAGTGCCTGAAGGAACAGAAGGAATGGAATTGTTTTACGGGAGTTACCTTATCGTGATTATAACCAGCCTGGCCGGGTTCCTTGGCACAATAACCTGGTGGAGATATGCCGATCAAAAATAATATCAAAATAGAAATCCGTACAGTGTTTTTAAAATAGATGTATTAGATTAACTTTGAACCATTATATTCAGGTTTATTTATTAGTTGTGGTAAATTTTAACCTGCTTCAAAATATACGTTTATGTTAGTTTATGTAACTTATAGAATTGACAATTAATGAATAACAACAATAGTATACAATCATTAAATAAAACAATAAGTTATTGGGGAAAAGGACTAAATGTATTTCCTGAAGAATTATTTGAAAGTACCAATATTGAATACCTATTTCTTAACTCAAATAACATTACGGAAATTCCCCCAAGCATAAATCGTTTGCAAAATTTGAAAGTATTAGATTTAGGGAATAACCAAATTAAATCACTCCCAGTTGAACTATTTGAATTGGAAAAATTGGAAACAATTTATTTATCTAATAATTTCATTGAAACTATTCCCAAAAACATAGAAAACCTAAAAAGACTAAAATTTTTATATTTAGATAATAATTTAATTGAGGAATTGCCATCTGAATTCGGAAGATTAAAATCACTTGAACATCTTTATATTTGTAATAATAAATTGAATTCTTTACCTCTGAATTTTGGAAATCTAACAAATATTAAGACACTATTTATTTTAAATAATAATATTAAATTATTACCAACAGAATTAGGGAATGCAAAAGGTCTCTCATTCATTCTATACGAAGGAAATAATATTTCAAATATTCCTTTAGAAATTTTCTCCAAAGGTAGTAAAGCGATTATAACTTATTTGAAAGAATTATCTACTGATGAAAAAGTTCAGTTGTTTGAGGCGAAGCTATTAACAGTTGGTGAAGGAGCTGTTGGAAAAACATGCTTGTTAAAAAAATTGAAAGATTTTGAGTACAAAATTGATGAAAATCAAGTTAGCACAGAAGGTATTGATATTGATTCTATGACTTTGATAAGTAATAATTCAACTGAAATAAAATTGAATTTATGGGATTTTGGGGGGCAGGAAATATACCATTCTACTCATCAATTTTTTTTGACTCGTAGGTCTATATACATTTTTGTATGGGAAGCTCGAAGAGATGATTTAAACGTTCAATTTGACTATTGGTTGAATGTTATATCGCTACTTGGGAAAGATTCTCCAATATTAATCGTATGTAATAAAAGCGATGAGAGATATAAAAACATTGATGAAGCAACGTTAAAAACCACCTTCAAAAATATAAAAGGCTTTCACAAGGTAAGCGCAAAAACTGGAGAAGGTGTTAAAGAACTTATAAAAGCTATTACTAATGAAATTGAAAAACTAGACCACATAGGAGATTATTTGCCAAAAAAATGGATTGACATAAGAAAATATCTTGAGAAAGAAAATTATAATTACTTAAGCATATCGCATTACATCCAAATTTGCGAAAAAAATGGATTAAATAAATCTAGTGCCTTATTTCTCAGTGAATACTATCATGACCTTGGAGTCTTTTTGCATTTTAAGGAGCACGATATTCTTAAGGATTTAATATTTGTCAATCCTGATTGGGCTACAGAAGCTGTCTACAAGTTGATTGACACAAAATTCATTCAAGAAAATTATGGTATATTTTCTAGTGCAGACCTTTCAAAAGTGTGGCAAGAATATAAAGAAGAACATTACAAATATTTCATTGAACTAATGAAAAAATTTGAAATAATATTTGGTATTGGAGATAATAAATATGTTGTCCCGGAATTGCTGTCAGTAAATTCTCCATTTTCAAAATCTTCATTCAATGGATATAAAAGATTTGTAATTGAATACCCATTCATGCCATCAGGAATAGTAACCAGGCTTATGGTAAAACTTCAACATCTTGTTAATACAAGAAAGATTTGGAAAGATGGTTTTGAGTTGCAAAAAACAGTGACGGAGAAAATTCCTAATCAAAAATACGGAGAAGAAAAATATAGAGTAATTGAAGAAACAAAGGGTATTGTAATATCTCAGCCTTTTGAGAGAAAAATCACCATTTATTTAAATGGTGACAATGTAAACCATTTATTAAACATTATTATTCACGAAATAGATAAAATACATATATCTCTTAATAACCCCACTAACGACCTTAAAATACCATGTATATGTAAAGAATGTAGTAAATCTTCAAATCCATCCCTATTTTCTTATTCACAAATTATAAACTTTCAAAAGAAAGGGAAAGGAGTTATTACTTGCAATATTAGTGCAATCGAGGTAGACATCCCGAAACTACTTGGTTTGTATTCCAAGAATTCAATACAATTCAATTCTGAAACACAAAATATCACAATAATTAATAATGAAACTAATTATAACCTATGAAACTAATATTTAATGCAAAAACCCAGAACATTCAAAATGTAAATATTGAAGGAGTTTTGAAATCATTGAAACTATCATTTGAAGATAAAACGACACTCAGAAATTTTGAAAATGCAATATCTTCATTAAGTGAGACTCAAAAAAAGGAACTAAATGAAATTATAACATCAAAAGATAAATCATCACATAAATTAAAAGATTTCTTTATGAAAAATGGAATTCAAATTGGAACAACATTATTCAATGGACTGATTGAATTATTAAAGCAATAATAGAATTAGAAAAACGTACCACAACAATGTATAAAAATAATAGCCGAGACAGTAGTAAATTCAAAGGTTGTAGCCCGCTTAAACTCTTGTGCAACTTGACAGGAATGTAGCCCGCAGTCGGCTCTATTCTTATACTTACCGTTGTTAATTCAATAAATACAGATTTTTTAAAGGATAAAAGGAATGAGTGGAACAAACAGATCGGGTATCAAAGCGGGTACGAAGGTAGCAATTGTACTCAAAAAAGATCAACGCACGGGAAAATTAACCGAAGGGTTTGTTCAGGATATACTAACTAACTCGGCAACACACCCGCATGGAATAAAAGTAAGGCTTTCTTCAGGCGAAATTGGGCGCGTAAAAACCATTTTGGATTCATAGATTTTTAAAAAGGCAGTTACAAAAGCCGGCTTGTTATCCGTGTTTTTCACTTGCTATATACTAAACCGGATGTTTTTCTGCTATTATATACATCAGCGGGATTTTACTCCTGATTGCTTCACTCCTGATAATTTTAAACCCGTTATTTTCAATAAATTTTTTAAAATTTCCTGTACTCCATTTGTTATAAGCCCGGAATCCAAATAACCCAAAGATGCCTGATAAAAAACGACTGATTGTTGTATCGCCATGACAAAAAGTTGGAAGAATTACCCTGCCGTTTAATTTCATTACCCGTTTAATTTCTGATAATGCTTTTTCAGGCTCGGTTAAAAGGTGCATTATATTCGAAGCAATTACCAGGTCAAAGGTTTTTTCGTTAAAATTAAGATTGTAACAATCGCCTGTTTCAAAATGAATAGTGGTATTTTGCTTACCTGTTTGTTTCTTTTTAGCAATTTGTATCATTTCAGGGGAATAGTCAAGTGCGGTTATATTTTTTACATATTCGGAAATCCGGAAGGCAATAAGGCCTGTTCCGGTTCCAATTTCCAAAACGTTATCTGTATTTTGAACATCTCCGATAAGGTTTTTATATAAACTCTCGTAGGTTGAGCCTAATGCTTTACTTATAAACTTATCGTATTTCCCGGCAAATGAATTCCAAAATTTCCTTTCTTTGTCTGCTTGATTTTTCATAGTTTTAGTTCGTGTTATAAACCTATTTTGTTTCTTCTAATCTTGGTTTTATTTTGTGATATTGTTTTTTAATTAAAATTAAATGATTGCTTTTTTAGCCTGTCTCATTTTTTTATAGAACTCAAACCATAAGATGCTGAAAAACCCGGCAAATGTACATATTAATATTTCCGGGATGCCAATTTTCTCAAACAGGAACAAGTCTAATAAAAACGGTATATTCAGAATCAGGATAAGAAAAATTACAGCCCCGCCAATTACCCACTTAACGGCTTTGTTCGGAGTAACGATGATTTTAAATATATTTGTTGACCATGAACGGTTTGAAAGAATAACGGCAATATTTGAGATTATTAAAGTAACAAATGTAAGCGTTCTTACACTTTTTTCGGAATATCCCATTTTGATGCTGATAAAATATACCAGTAAACTAATAATTAAGATTCCAACTCCCTGAATACAGCTTAATATTATTTTTTTGGCACCAAAGAATGGTTCTTCAATATTTTTCGGGGGCCTCGACATCACATTTTTTTCCTCAATTTCTGCTTCAAAAATGATAGAACAGGCAGGATCTATAATTAGTTCCAGGAAAACAATATGTATCGGCCACAGGATGAGGGGTAAATCTGCAAAAAATACCGGAATTAGAGATAAGCCTGCAATAGGAACATGGATAGCAAAAATATATGCTAAAGCTTTTTGAAGGTTATCAAATATTTTTCGTCCCATTTTTACGGCTCCGACAATGGAAGCAAAATTATCGTCCATTAAAACCAGCGACGATGCTTCCCGGGCTACATCGGTACCTTTTTCTCCCATGGCAATTCCTATATTTGAAGCTTTTAGTGCAGGAGCATCATTAACCCCGTCGCCGGTCATTGCAACAATTTCATTATTCCGTTTAAGGGCATTCACGATTTTAAGTTTTTGTTCAGGAACAACACGGGCAAAAATATTCGCCGTTTTAATACGTTCACAAAGAACTTCTTCGGTCATATCCTGTAATTCAGGGCCTGTTATACAAAGCTCGTAATTTTTAATTCCAATATCTTTGCCTATATTGGTTGCAGTTACAGGATAGTCTCCGGTAATCATTATAACCCTTATACCCGCTTTATAACATTCTTTTACTGCAGCCGGAACATTTTCCCGAATAGGGTCTGACAAGCCGATTAAACCAATAAATTCAAAATCAAAATCATGTTGAATGGACGGCAGTTCTTCAGGGATTAATTTAGCCCTGGCAACTCCCAGTACTCTTAACCCTGATGATGCCATTTCAGCTACAGCTTTTTCAAAATTTGCTATTGTATTGTTATTCAGGTGGCACAAGTCGAAGATAGCTTCAGGTGCACCTTTCGCTGCTATTACCCGTTCATTTGTTCCCGTATTTGAAAACACCCGCGACATTGCCAGTAATTCTTTTGATAATGGATATTCTTTTTCCATTACCCAATCTGTATGAATGTGCTCGGTATCTTGCAGGAATTGGTTCCCAATATTAATTATCGCTCTTTCCATTGGGTCGTAGGCATTTGCCTGGCTCGATAAAATCCCGTATTCAATGACTTGGTGAAATGGTTCAGGCAAGATGTTCCCGGATATTATTTTATGAAAAATTGCCCCGTTATAAAGACGTGTAACAGTCATTTTATTTTGGGTTAATGTCCCTGTTTTATCAGTACAGAGAACAGTAGCCGAACCAAGTGTTTCAATTGCAGCCGGGTTTCTGGTTAAAACGTTCTTTTTTGATATCCGCCATGCGCCAAGGGCAAGGAAAACGGTTAAGACTACAGGGAATTCTTCAGGCAACATGGCCATTGCAAGGGTAATACCCGCAAGAAACCCTTTTAATAAATCACCCCTGGTTAATGTATAAATACCAATAACCAGGATACATAATGTAATACCAATTATGGCAAGACGCCTGACCAAGACACCCATCTCTCTTTTTAATCGGGTAGGTTCTTCTTTTACTGATTCTAGTGCTTTGCCGATTTTTCCAATTTCAGTGTTTGTTGCTGTTGCAATAACCTTAACTATTCCATTACCCTGAACAATCATTGAACCTGAATAAACAACCGGAATGTCATCGCCCCCGGGAATAAAAGTTTTATCTCCTTCTTTCCATTCTCTTTTTCTAACAGGTACCGATTCTCCTGTTAATAATGATTCGTCGGCTAATAAGTTATTGCAATTCAGAACTATTGCATCTGCCGGAACTCTGTCGCCTTCCTGTAAAATAACAATATCATCTGTAACAACTTCTTTCCCGGCAATTCTTTTAGTTATTCCATCCCGAATAACCAAAGCTCTGGGACTTGCAAGGTCTTTCAATGCATCCAGAGCCTTTTCTGTTTTTTTCTCCTGATAAAACTCAATACCCATGATTACAAATACGAACCCCAGAAGCATTAATCCTTCCTGGATATCACCCAGGATGAGATATAAAGTGCCACAGGCTACCAATAACAGGAACATGGGTTCTTTTATCACACCAAGTCCTATTTGGAGAATTCCCCTGGGTTTAGATGAGGGCAATTCATTATATCCTTCAGAAATGAGTTTTTGATACACCTGGCCTTCAGTAAGCCCTGTATAATTCTCGGATTTTAAAAAAGGTTCCATCAAATTCAGGTTTGTTATCGTTAGTAAATGCTAACGATATGGTTTGTTATTATTTTTCCGGAAAAACGGTATTTAATAATTTAATCAGTATTTTTTGTTCATTGTCATCAAGCTTCTTGGTAATTGATTCGGCTATTCGTTTATGGGCATAATCGTGCATCAGGTTTATCAGTTTTCCTTTTTCGGTAAGGTGTATGTGTGCGCTTCGCCTGTCTTCGTCTGATTGTACTTTAAACACATAATCTCTTTCGATAAGCTTGTCTATTCCAACTTTTACTGTTGGCTTTGAAAGTTTCATAGCTGCAGCCAGCTCGGTAATATTTGGATTGATAAGAAGATTAATTGTTTCAAGGTAATGCATTTGTGAAAAAGTAAGGGAAGACAGGTTAAATTGTTCTTTTGCAGATTCTTCCATCTGGCTAATAAACTGAGAAAGCTTTGAAATAACCGGTATTAAATTTTCCATAAGGCAAATATAGTTAGTATAATCTAACAAAAAAATATTTTTTGAAATTTATTTTTTAAGCCAATTCATATTATCGAGATTGTTTTATCGAAGATTCTGAGTAAAAAGAAGTAAAAAATGTTTGTTTGGCCTGTACCAAACTGTATTCGCAGGTTGTAAACTACAATAACCAATCAATTTAAATAATGCACTGCCTGACTGTAGATTATGTGTTTACAGGTTGATTGTACATGTAAATTTATACGCAAAATTATCGGCGGTTTTCATAAAAGTGTATGGGCCATAACGGTAATATACGCCTAACCCGATACCTATAAATTGTTGTTTCAAGATATTATTTACCAGCACACCGCTTTCGTAAAAACCTTTGTTTGTCGATTGTATTGGTTCAACCGAATGATGTTTGGGATTGTAATTGATTTCTCCTATTCCAAAATTACTTGCCAGTACGAACTTGGGTGAAAAACTTTTTATCTTAAATAAGCTTCCGACTTCCTGTCTGAAGAATAGAGATATGAAACGATCGTTATAAAATTCATTCATGCGCATGGTTGCAAAACTGTTTTCGGCATCCGGATCGAAAGAATAGTAATTTGCATGCCCTGTGTATAGTTTGGAAAGAGGCACATCCCCATCTATAAATCCTCCGACAAAAGTAAGTTTTGTTTTTCCTAATGCTTTTGTTCTGAAGGTTTGCATAATTTTTAATTCATATTTTGAATATTCGAACTCGCCGGTATAAAAACTTATTCCTTTTACCAGGTTCCCATAGAAAACAGGATAATCAGTGCCCAAAGAATAGCTAAATTTTGGGGTTTGCATAAATTTTTCATTGTATGCGTACTTGAGCTGAATACCTATTTCGGTAAAAGAAAAACGATTTGTGGCATTGTCAATGGTCGTTTCATAGGTATATCCATCGGTACTTTCGATAATTTCGTTACTGAGATAAAGGTTTGTGTTCAGGTATTTAAAAGCCCTGAATGAATAAGAAAATTCCTGTTTCTCAATCTTATCCATGTTGGATATGATGTATTTTCTGTATAATTCGGTCGTTGTAAGGTCTAATCTTTCAAAAAAATGATAGCCTGCTTTTTCTGTAACATCGTAAGAGTAAGAGAAATGTAGTTTACTCTCGGAATTTTTATGGATATTTAAAATAAGATCGCCTCCATATTTGAATGCTTTATCGTTAAATCCATATCCAAAATAACCTCCCAGCTCAAAAACAGCCGATAACTTATAGTTTGTCATGAATCCAAATCCAAGCCGCCAACCCTCGTACAGATTATAATCAATAATTTTATTAATAGGGAAATTAATAAATCCATAGGGTATAGAACCATTTACAATGGCTTCGTAACCAGAAAGTTTTGTATCTAGATTTTTTGCTTTCGAGATACTGTCAACACGAACATAGGTCAGGGAGTCTTTTTTGTACAAGGGCTCTGTACGGTTCTCATTCCAGTATGCATCAGGTTTTTGATTCGCATCAGGAAGAATTTTTATTTCCACCTGCGAGAAATCTTTTGAATTTAGCGATGGATTCAGATTAATATCCGTGACATATGATCTCCCGACAGCAACCATCTGGTATGTTATATTCTGCGATGCTTTCAGAACATTATCGAAAATAATTTCAGTATGTAATTCTTTCGGGAACCATTGTTGGTTATTTACAAATTCATAGTTTTGTTTAATGCTTACCATCATGCCGTTGTCCTTTTCGAGTGGCTTGGCAACCACAGACTGAATGGCGTAACCATTGGTGTTGATATGTAAAAAACCTTTTAATCCGTCGAATATTTTATCTTTCTTGGGACAGTAAGAGATAATGAAAACAGTATCACCTTGTGCAGTGTACATGGTATCTTCGAGTAAGAAAAAATACCGGTTTGTACTTCCGTTACTAATCGGGTTAATGTACATTTTATCGAATATGGAAAAATAATCGTTGTAAAACGAAAACGACTGTATTTGAGATGCAATTAAAGAAATTATGGGGTCGCTGAACCCCGAGACTTTACTTGCAACTATTCGTTCATTTTTTTTATCGGGATAAATAAACTCTTTTTCATTAACCGTTTCCAGTATGAGTATATGTTGTTGTTCGAGTTTGCGATCAATCTTGTATGTTGCAGCAACAAGTGAATCGGGCATTTTCGATGTATCTTTCCGGGCAGTAAAATGCATTTTATTGTACGATTTGTACGAAAACGATTGCATTTTCTCGGGATTTTTTTTATCCCTGTTTTCAATTACTTTGTTTATGATACGATGTGCGGGGTTTGTTCCCGGAAGTATTATTGCCTCTTCAATATTGAACGAAGTTGGAACAAGTTCAACGTGTATTTCTTTTTGAGTATAGGTTTCGTTTATCCTGATTGTATCAGTCGAATAACCGAGATAACTAACAATAATCCGGGAAATTGGTTTTTCTGATTTTATCTCGAAATATCCATCAATATTTGTTGCTGTACCGAGCCCGTTTTCGCCATAACAGATATGTACAAAAGGTAAGTTCTCTTTGGTTTTTTGATCGTGAATTTTACCCGACAGGATATAATTTTGCCCACCAGCTATATATGAAATAAGCAGCAGGAATAAAGATAATCCAAATGAACGCATTATTTAAACGATTTCATTTTTAACTGGGCAACTTCCTGTGGTGTAAGAAATCTCCATTTGCCACGGGGCAGGTTTTTCTTGGTTAATCCTGCAAAATATACACGGTCGAGTTTTAGTATTTTATAACCCAGCGATTCGAAAATACGTCGTACAATTCGGTTCTGTCCTGTATGAATCTCAATGCCAACCTGCGATTTATCATTTTCCTCGACATAGCTTATAGCGTCGGCGGTAACAAAGTCTTCATCAACCTGGATGCCCTCCACTATGCTTATCATATCTGCTTTAGTAACTGGTTTATCAAGAAATACATGGTAGATTTTCTTTTTAATATAGCTCGGGTGAGTTAATTGTTTCGTTAATTCGCCGTCGTTTGTCAAAAGTAAAACACCGGTAGTATTTTTATCGAGCCGCCCAACCGGGTAAACACGTTCTTCACATGCGTTTTTTACTAAATCAAGTACTGTTTTCTCGGCATGGCGGTCGCGAACAGTTGTAATAAAATCTTTGGGTTTATTTAAAAGGATATAGACTTTCTTTTCATTGCTCAGAAGCTTCCCTTTATAACGTACAACGTCTTTGGGCATAACTTTAGCTCCAAGCTCGGTAACTACTTCGCCATTTACAGTTATAAATCCTGCTTCGATTAGCTCGTCTGCTTCACGACGAGAACAAACGCCTGAATTAGCAATGTATTTATTTAAACGGCTTGGTTCGTCAAAGTTTTTAGGTTTCTCTTTTCCTTTATCCTTGTTGAATGTTGAGTTTTTTATACCCGCTCTTTCCGGCTTCCCCGTTGGTTTCTGATTTCTTCGTTCAGGTTTATGATATTGCTTGTTCATGTCGTTTGCTCTGGTATTAATCCTTTTTAAATTTTTGCAAAGGTAACAATTTATTTCCCATAATTCATTCGTACAGAATGGTTTTAATTTCAGCATAAAGTTTCAAATACCGATAATTTTTTTAGAATAAACACCCGGCAAGTGTTAAAGTTTTCATAAAATATTATTCATATAATATGAAATCAGTATCTTTAGTCGATTTTTCATAAATCGTCAAATAAAAAACATCTAAAATATGACATTAATAAAATCAATCTCGGGTATTCGTGGAACTATTGGCGGAAAAGCCGGCGACGGGTTAAGCCCGCTCGATACCGTGAAATTTGTATCGGCGTATGCACAGTGGATAATAAATAATACAAAAGATAAAAAAAGAAAAGTAGTTGTAGGCCGTGATGCCCGTATTTCTGGAGAAATGGTAAATCATGTTGTTGTTGGAACACTCATGGGTATGGGTATTGATGTAATAGATATTGGCCTTGCCACAACTCCCACAACAGAAATAGCAGTTACCAACGAGAAAGCACATGGGGGAATTATTCTGACTGCCAGTCATAACCCGAAGCAATGGAATGCCTTAAAGTTACTTAATTATAAAGGAGAGTTTCTTTCAGCTGCCGATGGAGAACAGATACTTGATATTGCAGAAAAAGAGAATTTTAACTTTTCCGGCGTGGATGAATTGGGCAAGGTTGAAATAAAAACCAATTACCTCGGTATTCATATTCAACAAATACTGGATTTGCCATTAGTAGATGTAAATGCAATTAAAGAAGCCCGATTCAGGATTGCCGTGGATGCTGTAAATTCTGTGGGAGGAACAGCAATTCCAGCTTTATTAAAAGCCCTTGGTGTACAGGAAGTTATTGAATTGTACTGCGAACCCAATGGAATATTTCCACACAACCCGGAACCATTACCCGAACATTTAACCGAAATATCGAAGGTGGTTAAAAATAATAAAGCACACCTGGGTTTTGTTGTTGATCCTGATGTTGATCGATTAGCAATTGTAAATGAAGATGGAACCATGTTTGGAGAAGAATATACACTTGTTGCAGTGGCCGATTACATACTGAAAAACAAACCCGGGAATACGGTTTCCAACCTGTCATCTACACGTGCATTACGAAATGTTACAGAATCGTATGGAGGTAATTATTTTGCTTCAGCCGTGGGCGAAGTGAATGTGGTGGAAAGCATGAAAAAGTACAATGCGGTGATTGGCGGTGAAGGTAACGGGGGCGTTATTTATCCTGAAATACATTATGGCCGCGATGCTTTGGTCGGAATAGCTTTGTTTTTAACTCATCTGGCTAAAACAGGCAAGAAATGTTCGCAGCTCAGGGCACAATATCCGGAATATGTAATCTCGAAAAATAAAATTGAATTAACTCCACAAATAAACGTTGACCAGATTTTAGAGTCTGTAAAAAGTAAGTTTAGTGATTTTCAGGTTGTTGATATTGACGGGGTAAAAATTGAATTTGAACATGGCTGGGTACATCTGCGAAAATCAAATACAGAACCGATTATTCGGATTTATGCCGAAAGTAAAGATATGAACAGCGCCAATGAGCTTGCAGGAAAGATAATCAGCGAAATAAGAAAAATGATATAAACAACAAATAATAATGAACCGAAAACACTACATCATTATAGCCATAGTAGCTATAGTTATCTTGGTAATGGTAATTGTAAAGCTTGGGAAAGAAAAACCCAATAATCAGCTCACTGTAAAAGCACAGAAAGGCGAATTTGAGATTCTTGTTACTACTACAGGTGAGTTACAGGCTAAAAGTTCAATTGATATAACCGGGCCAACAGAATTGGGAAATAGTCGCGAATTGCGTATTCGTGAAATAAAAATACAGGATTTGGTTCCCGAAGGAACATTGGTTGATTCCGGCCAGTATGTTGGCGATCTGGATCGCTCGGAAGTTTCAATAAGTTTAAAAGATTTAAAAGATGAACTTGAAAAAGCCGAATCGCAATTTATAAAAATCCAGCTTGATACAACCATGCAACTTCGAGATTTGCGCGATCAGTTAGTGAACCTGAAATTCGAAAGAGAAGAAAAGCAAATCGTGCTTGATCAGAGCCAGTTCGAACCCCCGGCAACAATACGACAGGCAAAAATAGATTTGGAAAAATCAGACAGAGCATTCGATCAGGCAGAAAAGAACTATTCCTTAAAAAAAGAACAAGCCAGGGCCGATATGCGTGAAGCAAGTATAAATCTTGAAAAAGCACGCAGAAAAGTTATTGAACTCGAAAATGTGATTAGTAAGTTTACAATCTTTGCTCCTTCATCCGGTATGGTAATTTATAAAAAAGAATGGAGTGGTGAGAAACGTAAGGTAGGTTCAACGATTAATCCCTGGGATTTAAGTATTGCTACTTTACCGGATTTATCGAGCATGTTATCAAAAACGTTTGTAAACGAAATTGATATCAGTAAAGTAAAGTCAGGGCAATATGTTCGAATTGGAATAGATGCTTTTCCTGAAAAGAAATACACGGGTAAAGTACTCGAGGTGGCAAACATTGGAGAACAACTGCCAAATACCGATGCCAAAGTGTTTGAAGTGCTTGTTAGTGTCGATCAGGCTGATAGTATTTTACGCCCATCGATGACTACCAGCAACCAGATAATTACTGAAGTGTTTACCGATGTTGTTTTTTTACCGCTCGAAGCAATTCATACAAACGACAGTTTAAGCTTTGTTTATACTACATCGAATAAAAAGCAAATTATTATTCCCGGAGTATCAAATGAAAATCATATAATTATAGAACAAGGCATACAGGAAAGTGAAGAAGTTTATTTATCAATTCCTGAAGAAGAAGAAAAAATGAAATATTCAGGGTTAGAACTTATTCCTGTGTTAAAAGAAAGGGAAAAACAAAAAAAACTTAATGAGCAATTGAAACAACAAAAAGCAGAAGAACGAAAAATAATGAAAGAGAATAATCGACAGAATGGGAAAAACTCGTTTAAAAAGAATTAATAAATTCAATTATGAATAATGAACATTCAATATCAAATGTTGAATGTAAAAAATATGGCAGCAGAAAACACAAGAAAATATGATTTAGAGGAACGATTAATAGGATTCGCTTTATTGGTTATTCAGATTGTAGAAATACTTCCTGATAATAAAGTAGGTAATCATATTGGTGGGCAGTTACTCCGATCGGGAACTTCCCCTGCTTTTAACTATGGTGAAGCGCAAAGTGCAGAGTCGATTAATGACTTTATTCATAAAATGAAAATATGTTTGAAAGAATTACGTGAAACAAAAATTTCATTGAAGATTATTAAAAGAAAACCTCTTCTTAAATCTGATTAAATTATTGATGAGGCATTGAAAGAATGTGACGAATTAATTGCAATTTTTGTCAAGAGTATTGATACAGCTCAAAGAAATAAAGTTGCTCATGTTAAGAAATAGGTTTAGTCCATCTACATTCAATATTGTGTGTTGGAAATTGGAAATTAATTACTATAAGAATAATGAACTTACATAAAAGAAAGAAATGATATTTGAACGATATTTCCATGATTTTGAAATTGCTTTTGAATCAATTTTAGATAATAAGCTAAAATCAAGTCTCACTGCCCTGGGTATTATTTTTGGTACAGCAGCGGTAATCAGTATGCTTGCCATTGGTAATGGGGCCCAGCAAGAAATTCTGGAACAAATTAAAATGGTTGGTGTAAATAATATTGTTATTACTCCAATTGTTGATGTTACCGAAAATGGCGAAGAATCGGATGAATCAAGCGGAGACGAATCGAAACAAAAGAAAAAATTTTCTCCCGGGTTAACACTCGAAGATGTGCAGGCCATAAAAAATGTGGTTCCCTCGGTTAAACGAATTGCCCCGGAAATTATAACCAACTCGTTTGTTGTTCAGAATGGCAAACGTGTTCCTGCAAAAGTAGTAGGTGTAAATAACGATTATTTCGATTTATACAATGTAAAACTTGAGAAAGGTACTGTATTTAACGATTACCAGGTCGATAACGGAATTCCGGTTTGTGTTATTGGGGCTAACATCAGCTCAAAAATATTTAGTGACGTTGATCCAATAAACCAGTACCTGAAGTTTGGCCACGTGTGGTTAAAAGTGATTGGTGTTCTCGAGAAAAGTGATATCAAGCTTTCCGCTTCCGAAAATGCCGGAGTAAACCTGGTTAACGACAATGTTTTTATTCCGGTACAAACCATGTTGCTTCGATATAAGAACAGGGCACTGGTAAACTCGAAAAAATTAACAGGCGGTTCGGGCTTTATGGGAGGATTCTTTTTTTCTTTTTCAGGCGGACAGGAAACAACAACATCATCCAATTACAACCAGCTCGATAAAATTGTTGTTCAGGTTGAAGAAACAGAACAGATTACAGCTACAACCGAAATACTCAGCCGCATGCTTTTACGCAGGCACATGGAAGTTAAAGACTACGAGATTACGGTACCCGAGCTTTTACTAAAACAACAACAGCGAACAAAAGATATTTTCAATATTGTACTTGGAGCCATAGCCAGCATTTCTCTTATCGTGGGGGGTATAGGCATTATGAATATCATGTATGCCACGGTAATGGAGCGTATAAAAGAAATTGGAATACGATTAGCTCTTGGAGCCAAGAAAGCAGATATTATCGCCCAGTTTTTATCCGAAGCAATCATGATAAGTGTTTCGGGTGGACTCATTGGGGTAATTTTAGGTGTAGTTCTGTCAAAGTTAATTACTAAATTTTCCGGAATATTAACAATTATTTCTCCGGGATCAATCATTATTGCTTTTGGTGTAAGTGCCATTATTGGTGTAATTTTTGGCATATCACCGGCAAAACGTGCTGCCGACAGAGACCCGATTGAATCATTAAGATATGAATAAAATTTTGTAATTTGTAATTATTACAGCTATATTAGCCAAAAATCATAATATATAGCTAACATGTATTGTGAATATGATTAAACGTCAATTAGAAGATATAATAAAGAAACGTATAAATAGTGGTAAAGCTATAATATTGCTTGGTCCAAGGCAAACAGGAAAAACTACATTGTTAAATAAAATTGCAACCGAAACAGGTGATTTTCTATTACTCGATTGCGATGAAATATTAGTTCGAGAAAAGCTTGAAGATGCTAATATTGAGAATTTAAAACAATTAATAGGTAAGCATAATCTTGTTTTTATTGATGAGGCTCAACGAGTAAAAAATATAGGTTTAAGCCTTAAAATTATTGCAGACAGAATTAAAAATGTGCAACTGCTTGTAAGTGGATCGTCTGCATTAGAATTAGCTGATCAAATAAATGAGCCACTTACTGGCAGAAAGTGGGAATATTTACTATTGCCTATAAGTTGGCAGGAGTTTTATTCTTATTTTGGATATTTAAAAACTCAACAACAATTAGAACAACGATTAATATATGGAATGTATCCTGATGTAATAAATCATTTTAGTGATGAGGAAGAATTGCTAAAACAATTAAGTAATAGTTATTTATATAAAGATTTATTGGCTTTAAAATCTATTCGAAAACCCGAATTATTACCTAAGCTTCTTCAAGCACTTGCCCTTCAATTAGGGAATGAAGTTTCTATGAATGAGTTGTCAAATCTGTTAAAAGTTAGTAAGGATACCATTGCATCTTATATTGATTTATTAGAAAAAACATTTATAATATTTCGCTTAGAACCCTTTAGCAGAAATTTAAGAAATGAAATTAGTACAAACAGAAAAATATATTTTTACGATAATGGTATTCGTAATGCTCTTATTTCAAATTACAACCCTTTAAGTATGCGGCAGGATACAGGGGCTTTATGGGAAAATTTTTTAATAAGCGAACGTAAAAAATACTTATTAAATAATCAAATATCAGCTAATATCTATTTTTGGCGTACGACACAAAAACAAGAGATTGATTATATTGAAGAAAAAGATGGAAAGATATATGCTTACGAGTTTAAATGGAATGTAAAAGCTAAAGCCAGAATCTCAAAAACATTTATACAAGCATATAGTCCGGAAATAGAAATTGTAAATAAAGAAAATTTTGAAAAATTTATAATGCTATTGTAGTCAATTGTGATATGAATAAGTATTGAATGTTATTATTTCTTTTGGTGTAGGTGCTATTATTGGTGTAATTTTTGGTATATCTCCTGCAAAACGTGCAGCCGATAGAGACCCGATTGAATCGTTGAGATACGAATAAATAAAAATTGAAAATGATTAAATATAAAATTTGTTCAGGGTTGCTTTTGATTTTAATACTTTCTGTTAGTGTAAAACTTAAAAGCCAAAATGTAATCGAAGAGCTGACATTTGAAGAAGTTATCCAGCTTGCACGTCAGCAATCGCCCGATGCCATTATGGCAAAACACAGGTTTCGTGCAAATTATTGGCAATACAGGACTTATAAAGCCGATTATTTGCCCAATCTTTCATTAGGTGCTACATTTCCTGAATTTAGCAGGGTAATTAAAAAATATCAAAATGCCGACGGAACCTATTCGTACGTTGAAGATAACGTGAATTATTCAACACTCAATTTAAATCTTAGGCAGAATGTTGGTTTTACAGGAGGACAGATTTTTGCAACATCGAACCTGGTTCGTACCGATGAATTGGGGGGCGACCGTTCGTATTCTTATTTATCTACTCCGGTAAGTATTGGATACAGTCAGCCTGTATTGTTTTACAACGAGTATCGCTGGCAAAAAAAGATAGAACCCTTAAAATACGAAGAAGCTAAAAAGAATTACATTTCATCTCTTGAAGAAGTATCGATTAAAGCTGTTAATTATTTCTTCGATTTGGCACTGGCACAACAGAATTTACAAGTTGCTAAAATCAATTATTCAAATGCCGATACCTTGTATAAAATTGCCAAAGGAAGATACAATATAGGAACAATAGCCGAAAACGAACTGATGCAGATGGAGCTGAGTTTATTGAATGCAGGCTCTTCACTCAATTCGGCAATGGTTGATCTGGAAGTGAAAAAGTTCCAGTTGCGATCATTCCTGGGGTTTAACGAACAAGTTGATTTGAAACTTATTATTCCAAAAGAAATTCCTGAATTGACCGTTCAGGTTGATCGGGCTCTGGAAATAGCGACCCGGAATAACCCGGATATTATAAGCTTTGAGCGCCAGTTGATTGAAGCACGGAGAGATGTTGCTAAGGCTCGCTCAGAAAAAGGCTTGCAGGCCGATTTGTATGCAAGTGTAGGATATACTCAACAGTCCAACGAACTTTCTTCCGTTTACATAAACCCGCAGGATCAGCAACGGGTAACCTTAGGCTTACAAATACCAATACTGGATTGGGGGTTGGGACGGGGAAAATACCGAATGGCGCAATCGAGCCAGGAAGTTGTTAAAACAACTGTAGATCAGTCTCGAACCGATTTTACCCAAAGCGTGTATTTAAATGTTATGCAGTTTAATTTACAGGACGATCAGTTGAAAATTGCTGCCAAATCCGACACCATTGCTCAACGCCGATACGATCTTACTAAACAACGGTTCTTAATAGGTAAAGTGGATGTACTCGACCTGAATGTTGCTTTATCTGAAAAAGATGTGGCAAAAATTAATTACATCTCTGCCCTTCGTCAATATTGGGCCGATTTTTATACTTTGCGTAGAATTACACTGTTCGATTTTATAAAAGATCAACCGCTGGAAACGGATTTTAAAGAACTTCTCAAATAGATTTTTTAAAAAAGAATTCATAATGCAGGATACAGCTGGCAGTAGAAGTAAGCGGGAAGTATTGAGCTTGTGTATTTCTTTGTGCGCTTAGTGGTTAAAAAAAATAAAAAGAGTGTAAAGTATAGGGGATAAAGAATGGAAAGAAAGAAGCGGCATTTGGCAGTAGCAGGAGGCAAGATACAGGATTCAGGGTTTTTAAATGAATTAAAGTTCGTAGCTCACAGCTCATAGCTCATAGCTCGCAGCTTAATTTTTTAATAATAGATACTTACCCAGAATTATATTATTCACAGGTCAAGATTAAATATTAAAAATCTTAATTCATCTTAATGAATTGAAAAAGTGTGTATATTAAAAATAATTTTATCTTTGCACTTCTATTAGATTAAAAGTTAAAAAATATATTAATATCAATAAAATAGATTGAAAAATGCAGATTAAAGGAGCTATTAAAACTGTGGCCGTATTATTGGCCGGTATATGTATTTATTACCTATCATTTACTGTGATTACACAAAATGTAGCTAAAGATGCAAAAGAATATGCGAAAGGCAATCCTGACAAAGAATATCAATATATGGATTCATTGTCAAGCGAAGTTGTTTATAACCTTGGGTTTCGTAAATACACTTTGCGTGAGTGTCAGGAAAGAGAAATCAACCTTGGCCTTGACTTAAAAGGTGGTATGAACGTTATTCTTGAGATATCGGTTGAAGATATTATCAAGGCAATGGCAAACAACAGTAAGGATACAACATTCCAAAAAGCAATCAGACTTGCTAAGGAATATCAGAAAGACAGCCGCGAAGATTTTATTACATTATTTGGGCGTGCTTTCGAAACAGTTGATCCAAATGCACGATTAGCAGCTGTATTTAATACCATTGAATTAAAAGATAAAATTGATTTCAACGCTTCAAACGAAGAAGTGCTAAAAGTTATCAGCCAGGAATCAAAAGATGCTATTGATAATTCATTCAATATTCTTCGTAGCCGTATCGACCGTTTTGGTGTTGTTCAGCCAAATATTCAAAAGCTAGAGCAGGCAGGCAGAATTATGATTGAATTACCCGGGGTTAAAGATCAGAAGCGTGTTCGCAGCCTTCTGCAAGGTTCTGCAAATCTCGAATTCTGGGAAACATATAACAATACACAGGTTTATTCATATATTCTTCAGGCAAACAACGTGATTTATGAACTTGAAAAAGCCCAGAAAGAACTTGATAAAACTGAAAATGGAAGTACTCAGCAAGAAGAAGCTAAAACAAAAGATCAGGCAGAAGAAACCAAAGATTTGTCACTGGTTGACCAGCTGGCTTCTGATTCAACGAAACAAGATACTTCAGACTTAGCGCAGTCACAGATAGCAGAAAGATATCCTCTTTTCTCTGTATTGCGTCCAAGCATCAACCCAAATACAAATGCACCTATGGAAGGTTCTGTAGTTGGTATGGCTCATTTTGGCGATACAGCTAAAGTAAACCGGTATTTAAATTTAAAACAGGTTCGTTCAGTATTCCCACGCGATATCGTTTTCATGTGGGGTGTAAAACCATACAAACATGATCCTGCAAAAAGCTATTACGAGTTACATGCTATAAAAGCTACAGGCCGCGATGGTAAAGCTCCACTCGATGGCGACGTTGTTACCGATGCACGTTCAGAATTCGACCAGAATTCAGGCGCTGCCGAAGTATCCATGTCGATGAATGCCGATGGCGCTAAAGTGTGGGCCCGTTTAACAAAAAACAATATTGGCAATTTCATTGCAATTGTTCTTGATGATTATGTTTACTCTGCACCACGTGTTAACGACGAAATTAAAGGCGGACGTTCTTCAATTTCAGGTGATTTTACTGTAAACGAAGCAAAAGACTTGGCAAACATTCTTAAATCAGGTAAATTACCTGCTCCTGCCCGTATTATCCAGGAAGAAATCGTTGGCCCTTCTTTAGGTAAAGAAGCGATTAATGCAGGATTAAATTCTTTCTTAATTGCTTTCCTTTTGGTTATGGCTTATATGATTTTCTGGTACACCCGACAAGCCGGATTAGTTGCCGATTTGGCACTTCTTGCAAACATGTTTTTTATATTTGGTGTATTGGCTTCACTTGGTGCAGTTCTTACATTGCCCGGTATTGCCGGTATCGTGTTAACTCTCGGTATGGCTGTTGATGCCAACGTGATTATATACGAACGTATCCGTGAAGAAATAACTGCCGGCAAAGGAATTAAACTGGCGGTTAAAGACGGGTTTAAAAATTCATATTCTGCAATCCTCGATGGGAACATAACCACATTGTTAACAGCTGTTATTCTTTATGTATTTGGTACCGGGCCGATTAAAGGCTTTGCTACGACTCTTATAATTGGTATTATATCCTCATTATTCACAGCTATTTTCTTAACCCGCTTGATTTTCGAGTGGTATTTAGATCGTAATAAACCAATTTCATTTGTATCAAAACTTACTGATAAAGCATTCAAAAACATTCGCTTTAAATGGATTGATAACAGAAAGTATGCTTATGTAATTTCTGGTGCTATTATAATTTTAAGTTTAGGATCATTGTTTACCCGTGGATTAAATATGGGTGTTGATTTTACCGGGGGTAGAACTTATGTGGTTCGTTTCGACCAATCGGTAACTACAAATAATGTAGCTAATTTATTAAAAGAACAATATGGACAAGCACCCGAAGTAAAAACTTTTGGAGCCGACAACCAGGTAAAAATAACTACCAAATATCGTATAAACGAAGATGATGTTGCCGTTGATGCTGATGTGGAAACCAAATTGTACGAAGGCTTAAAACCAATTTTGGGCAGCCAGGTTACTTTCGACGATTTCAATACAAATCATAAAATGAGTTCTCAAAAAGTAGGGGCAACCATTGCCGATGATATTATTTTTGGTTCATTTATCGTTATGCTTGCTGCTTTTATAGCAATGTTTATTTACATCTTTATCCGATTTAAAAACTGGTCGTATGGCTTTGGGGCTGTTGCTGCATTGATTCATGATGTTACGATTGTTTTGGGTATTTTCTCATTGTTTTGGGGAAGATTACCATTTTCTCTCGAGATTGATCAGGCATTTATAGCGGCAATTTTAACTGTTGTGGGTTACTCTGTGAACGATACAGTTATCGTGTTCGACCGTATCCGTGAAAACATCGGGTTGCACCCAAAACGAAGCAAACGTTCTGTTATGAATATGTCTATTAACGATACATTAAGCCGTACATTCAATACATCGTTTACCACACTCTTGGTTTTAATTATTATATTCCTGTTGGGTGGTGAGGTTATCCGCGGATTTGTTTTCGCACTTTTAATTGGTATTGCTGTTGGTACATATTCTTCAGTATTTGTTGCTTCTCCCGTGGTTTATGAAACTGCATATAAAAGAAAAGACAACGAAAAAGGAACTGAGAACGAAGAATAAAAATATCTTTAAGAAACCAAAAGCCCCGAAATTTCGGGGCTTTTTTGTATTTTAATGCAATGGTTTAGCTAAAGCTTCCAGGTGATTCTTAGTGTTTTTAAGTCTTTATGGCAAGAATTTCTTTTGCCACCAGAAAGTACAAACCTTGTGCAGAAATTGAATAAAAAAACAAATTTGCCGACTAAACGACATTGATATAAAATGTATATTTGTTAAAAATGATTTTCTATGATTTATCCTTTTCTGTTTATCAGTGGTTCGGAAATATTTATCGTGTTTCTTGTTATATTACTGCTTTTCGGGGCCGATAAAATTCCTGAAATAGCTAAAGCACTTGGAAAAGGAGCGAGGGAGTTTAAAAAAGCTGCCGACGAAATCAAAAAGGAAATAAACAGCCAGGGAAGCGATTTAAAGAATGACTTAAAAGACATAAAAAAAGATATTGATAAAACAAAAAACGACATATTAGGTTAAAAATATACATTATTAAGTTATATTAATTAGTGACTGCCTATAATGTCGCTAAAATAAAATGCAATGGAACACTGATAACGCTGATTTGACTGATTTTCACTGATTTAATCCGTGTATATCCGTTGCATCTGTGTCATCTGCGTTCTATTTTACAACTTAATGGATAGACAATAACAATTAACTTAAATCGAACTCACGTTAATCAAAAAAGTGATATTTATTTAATAAATTTAAAATGTTCATCAGATGATTGTTGCACAAAATATTACTAAATCATACGGCGAATTACAGGTACTAAAAGGTATTGATTTAAAAATCGGTAAAGGAGAAATCATTTCAATTGTTGGCCCCAGCGGAGCAGGTAAAACAACTTTTCTCCAGATACTTGGAACCCTTAGCAGGCCCGATTCAGGAAAAATACTTTTTGAAAACGACGAAGTAAATAAATTCAAAGACAAACAACTGGCGGCTTTTCGGAATAAAAACATCGGTTTTGTTTTTCAGTTTCATCACCTGTTGCCTGAATTTACTGCACTCGAAAATGTATGTATCCCTGCATTTATTGCTCAAACGAAAAAAGAAGAAGCAGAAGATAAAGCTCTTGAAATCATGGGTTTTTTAAACCTGAGTCACCGGGTTGATCATAAACCCAAAGAAATGTCGGGTGGCGAACAACAACGTGTTGCAGTGGCAAGAGCGTTAATTAATAATCCCTCGGTTATTTTTGCCGATGAACCTTCCGGGAATCTTGATTCGCAGAATAAGAAGGAACTGCACGAACTGTTTTTTTCTATTCGTAAAAAATACAACTCATCGTTTGTTATTGTTACCCACGACGAAGGCCTTGCAAATATGGCCGACCGTAAACTTTTAATGAAGGATGGCAGATTTATTCAATGAGTTCGTTACAGCCAGATGTTAATCAACCCGACTTAAAAGATTTTCTCGACGAAAAATTCGATAAATACAATCGTCCTGAGTTTATTGAGAGTGACCCTGTTCAGATACCTCATTTATTTTCCGATCCAAATGATATTGAGATATCAGCTTTCCTTGCTGCAACAATTGCCTGGGGGCAAAGGCCGACAATTATCAAAAACATGGCCAGGTTAATGTCTCTGATGGATAATGCGCCTCATGATTTTGTTGTTAATTGTAGCCGGCATGAACGTGAACGATTCAGGTTTTTTGTTCACAGAACATTCAATGGAACAGACTGTATCTTTTTTTTAGAATCGTTACAAAATATTTATAAAAATCATGGCGGGCTGGGAGAGTTGTTTCAGGGTATTTATCTCTATAAAAAAGAGATTAAAGAAACTTTGTCAGGGATAAGGAAAACTTTTTTCGAAATTGATCACCCCAAAAGAACAGAAAAACATTTTGCAGATGTTCTAAAAGGTGCATCAGCAAAACGTTTAAACATGTTTTTGCGATGGATGGTTCGAAACGACAAACGGGGTGTTGATTTTGGATTGTGGAATAAAATTCCCGCGTCTGCATTATATTTGCCCTTGGATGTTCATAGCGGGAATGTAGCCCGGAAGCTTGGATTATTAAAACGTAAACAAAACGACTGGCAGGCTGTTGAAGAAGTAACATCGAACCTGAGAATATTAGATGCAAACGATCCGGTAAAATACGATTTTGCATTATTTGGCTTGGGAATATTTGAAAAGTTTTAAAAATGGAAACACTTGCCTGCTGTAAGCAGGGATAACGCTGATTAAGCATATAAAATCATATATATCATATTTATCCGCGTCATCAGCGTTCTATAATAAAGGAAATTATGGCAAATACCTACTTTAAGTTTAAACAATTTACGATTCACCAGGATAAGTGTGCCATGAAAGTGGGAACCGATGGAGTATTGCTTGGCGCATGGGCGAAATGTGATGATGCAACAACGGTTTTAGATATTGGAACAGGAACCGGGTTAATTGCTCTTATGTTAGCTCAGCGATCAAATGCAATTATTGATGCTATAGAAATAGATACGGATGCCTGTATGCAGGCCAAAGAAAATTTTAAAAATTCATCGTGGAATAACAGAATAAGCCTGATAAATCAATCGTTTCAGGATTATGCAAATGAAACAGGTAAAAAATACGATTTAATTGTTTCCAATCCACCGTATTTCCAGAATTCATTACATGCTCCCGGTGAACAACGTTCAACAGCAAGGCATAATAAAGAACTTGAATTAAATGATATTCTTTCAGGAGCGTCAAAATTACTTGCCGATAAGGGTACTTTGAGTATTATTCTTCCTTATATCGAAGGGGTTTTATTTATTACCTATGCCGCAGAAGAAGGATTGTATTGTGTTCGACAAACAAATGTGTTGCCAAAACCCAAAGCAGCAACCAAACGCTTATTACTCGAATTTCAAAAAACAAAAAAAACGTTTGTTGACCAGGATTTGATCATTGAGTCAGGAAACCGCCACGAATACTCGGAAAATTATAAAGAATTGACACGGGATTTTTATTTGTTCTTATAAAACTATATTTATTTAACCGAGTAACCAGCAATTATTGTTTTACGAAGATTTTTATCCTGAAAATTGACTTCTGTGTTGATATTGAGTAACTTGCATTTGTTTTTTTAATAATTAAAAACTAACTATTATGAAAAAAATGAAATTGTTACTATCCGGAATTTTTTTAATTGTATTATTTCTTTCTTCTTGTCAATCAAAGGTTGATTTAAATAAGGAAAAAGAAGAAATAACAAATTACATTGAAAAAGCAGTGCAAGCAAACATTGAAAAAGATTTAGAGAAATGGGGTTCACTCTATGCAGATAGTTGCGTTTATCCTATAGGAGGAAAAATTGTACATCTTTCTAAGGAAGATATAAAAAAGGATTCTGAAAAGGTTTTTTCTAATCAAAAGTTTAAATATACAGAATTTAATGAGCTTGAAGAAACTATTATACATATTTCGAAAGATGCTACTATGGCTTGGTATATGGTGAATATGAGAGTTTTTTACTCAAATATAGACTCTCTTGGAAATGAGAAAATTGATAGTACTGAAATCGCATCTTTATTTATTTTAGAAAAACAAAATTCAAAATGGCTTGAGGTTACAGGCGTGAATACTTATACTCCCCAAAAATAATTCAGAAACAAAATATAATGCTGGGGTTTAATTCGCGTTTTATTGTCAATATTCTATTGTCAAAATAAAAAACCGCCAAAACAGGATTCTTCGTGTTTTGGCGGTTTTGAAATTATAACGGTTGTATTAATCCAAATCCTGTTCTTCTTCAATAAAGTCAATCCCGTATTCTTTTAATTCATTCAGAACCGGTAAATAAACATCTTTCATAATAGGAATAACAACTCCCCGTTTAGTAATTACTCCGGTAAGTAAAAGTTTTGTAGCAATAGCAACCGGAATACCAACAGTTATAGACATGGCTGTATGAACAGTATCCTGTCCTCTGACAATCAAAGATGATGTTATTCGTTTTGTTTTTCCTTTTAGTTTAAAAATAAACTCATGTTGCATTACGATTAAATCCTTATCTTCAGGGCCAAGAGCCCATTTTTCTTCGAGCAATTTCTGTAAAATCTGTGCCGGAGTGGCATTTGGTAAACCAATTTTACGTTTTTCAAAAATTCCTAACCATTCGAGTCGTTTCATGGTTTCTGATTTTAAATCGATACCCACATATTTGGCCAGCTTTTGCTCAACAGTATCTTTCTCGTCAAATGGAAGGAAACTGTTGGTAAAATCTCTGTAAGTCATGTTCTCTGAGTTCTCAACAACATAGGTATCGTCTGTTGCCCCAAGTTGAACAAATACATTCCAGCCGGCACAATACCCGGGGCGACGTAATGTTCCTCTTAAAAGTGTTTGAATGTTTTGTAAATCATAAACTTCACGGTAGCTCAATGAATCGCGGTTTGGGTACATTTCAAAATCACCTAAATCCAATACCGACATTTTTTCTGAACGGGTGAATAATTTATGATAAGGAATAAATTTAAGCTGGCCATGGTCAATGTATTGAGCAACCGATTGACCGGCAACAACCACGTTTCTTGGGTTCCATGTGAATTTGTAGTTCCAGGGGTTGTTGTCATATTCCGGGGCAACCAAACCCCCTGTGCTCGATTTAAATGAAATCAATTCGCCTCCTTTTGCTTTTATCTCATCAATCACTTTCATGGCCGACATGTGGTCAATTCCCGGGTCAACACCAATTTCGTTTAATAACAAGATATTCTTAGCAAGAGCCTGGTCGTGCATTGCTTTTATCTCTTTCGATACATACGATGCAGTTACCATGTGTTTGCCGAACTCAACACATTTTTCAGCTGCAAGGTAATGAAATCGTGCAGGTAACATGGAAATAACAACATCTGCTTTTTGAATTTCTTCGTGACGTTGCTTTTCGTTAAATATATCAAATTCAAATGCTTCCCCGTTTTTGTGATTTGCAATTTTTCGTTTTGCAACTTCTAACGACATGTCTCCAACTCGTACTTTCCAGTTGTATTGTTCAGAATGATCCAGCATGTACTTTATCATGCTTGATGAGGATAATCCTGCTCCCAGAATTAATATCTTTTTCATATCAATAAGTTTAATTTATTTCGATGCGCTAATGTATAATTATTTTTTTCCAAGAAAAATGGTTTTTAGCATACTTTTAAAATATTTATTCGCTTGTTAAAAAAACAAAACGTATTCATTTTAATTAATGATGGATTAATTCTATTTTTGTTGATATTGAGAAATTGAATAATGATGCAGGAACCTACAGTAGAACAGAAATACGCCGAAACACCATTAATGAAACAATATTATGAGATCAAGAGGAAACATCCTGATGCCATTTTGTTGTTCCGGGTTGGAGATTTTTACGAAACTTTTGGTGAAGACGCAATAAAAGCATCTGAGATACTTGGAATTACATTAACCCGAAGGGCAAATGGTTCGGCTTCGTTTGTAGAACTTGCCGGAGTTCCTTATCATGCTATCGACACGTATTTACCTAAGTTAGTAAGAGCCGGGCAGCGTGTAGCTATTTGCGAACAACTCGAAGACCCCAAAAAAACAAAAAACATTGTCAAACGAGGCGTTACAGAACTCGTAACCCCGGGTGTTTCGCTTAATGATAATGTGCTTGAACATCGTGAAAATAATTTCCTGGCATCGGTACATCTCGAAAAAAATATTGCAGGAGTATCTTTTCTTGATATTTCTACCGGCGAGTTTTTTACTGCCGAGGGTAGCTTCGAGTATATCGACAAATTGTTAAATAGCTTTCGCCCCAAAGAAGTACTGTGCGAAAGAAGCAAGCAACAGCAATTTAAAGAACTTTTTGGAGAAAAGTTTTATCTCTATAAACTCGACGACTGGGTATTTACCGAAGAAAATACTACAGAAAAACTACTTAAAAAATTTCAAACAGCCTCATTAAAAGGATTTGGCGTTCATAATTTACAATATGGTATTATTGCTGCAGGAGCCATTTTGCAATATCTCGAATTAACACATCACGATAAAACACAACACATATCATCGCTTTCGAGAATAGAAGAAGAACATTACGTGTGGCTCGATAAATTTACTATTCGTAATCTTGAATTGTTTTATTCTATAAACGAGGGAGCAAAAACCTTAATTGATGTTATCGATCGTACCCTATCTCCAATGGGAGCAAGGATGCTTAAACGCTGGGTAGCACTTCCGCTGAAAGAAGAAAAACCAATTAAGGAACGGCATGATGTGGTTGAACACCTTATTAAAAATAATGATTTCAGGGATTTGCTTTCAGAACATGTTAAAAATATTGGTGATTTGGAGCGAATTATTTCTAAGGTAGCTACAGGAAGGGTAAATCCTCGTGAAGTGGTTCAGCTCAAAATAGCCTTAACAGCTATTCAACCTATAAAACAAGCATGCCTTGAGTCGGGAGATGCCGCGCTAACAAAAATTGGCGATCAGTTAAATCCTTGTTTTGCTATTCGCGACAGAATTGAAAAAGAACTTCTTCCTGATCCTTCGGTATTGCTTAGCAAAGGGAATTTTATGGCAAACGGAATATCAGCAGAACTTGATGAGTACCGAAAGCTTGCATATTCAGGTAAAGATTACCTTGCCCAGATTCAGCAACGAGAGATTGAGCGAACAGGAATTGCCTCGTTAAAAATAAGTTTTAATAATGTATTCGGTTATTATATTGAAGTACGAAATACGCATAAGGACAAGGTACCCGCTGAATGGATTCGAAAACAAACCCTGGTAAGTGCCGAAAGATACATTACCGAAGAGCTTAAAGAATACGAAACAAAGATTCTGGGTGCTGAAGAAAAAGCTCTTGAGCTCGAAAATCAGCTGTTCTTGGATCTTGTTGCAAGTCTCTCTGATTATATTCCTGCAATCCAGTTAAATGCATCGCTAATTGCAAAACTCGACTGTCTGTTATCTTTTGCAGTTGTTGCAGAAGCAAATAATTATTTTCGCCCCGAGATTAATAATACCGATATTATTAATATCAGGGATGGCAGGCACCCGGTTATTGAAAAGATGCTGCCCATTGATGAACCGTATATTTCCAACGATATTTTACTCGATAACGACCAGCAACAAATCATTATGATTACCGGACCGAATATGTCAGGGAAATCGGCATTGTTACGTCAAACGGCTTTAATTGTGCTACTTGCTCAGATTGGGAGTTATGTACCGGCAGCTTCTGCTAAAATAGGCCTGGTTGATAAAATTTTTACCCGTGTTGGTGCTTCAGATAATATATCGTTGGGCGAATCAACCTTTATGGTAGAGATGCACGAAGCTGCAAGCATCCTGAATAATTTATCACATCGAAGCCTGATTTTATTGGATGAGATTGGTCGTGGAACAAGTACATACGATGGCATTTCCATTGCCTGGGCTATGGCTGAATACATACATGAACATCCTACTGCAAAAGCAAAAACCCTTTTTGCAACCCATTACCACGAATTAAATGAAATGGAGAAATCATTTGTCCGAATTAAAAATTATAATGTGTCGATTAAAGAGCTCGATAATAAAGTGATATTTCTTCGGAAATTGAAAAGGGGCGGGAGCGAACACAGTTTTGGTATTCATGTGGCACAAATGGCCGGTATGCCAAAAAGCGTTGTAAACAGGGCGAACGAAATTTTAAAAGATCTCGAGAAATCAGGACAGAAAGATTCTTTAGCAAAACCTGTAGGTGAAATTGCTCAACATCGCGAAGGATACCAGACAACGATTTTCCAGTTAGACGATCCGGTACTCAAACAAATTCGGGATGAAATTAAGAAACTGGATATAAATAATCTCACTCCGGTTGAAGCCCTGAATAAACTGAATGATATTAAGCGACATATAGGATTGTAGTAAAAATCAAAAAAAATAAGAACATTTTTTGAATATTATTTTTTGCGAAACAAAAATTTTAGATATATTTGCAGTCGCAAAATGCGAGAATAGCTCAGTTGGTAGAGCACGACCTTGCCAAGGTCGGGGTCGCGAGTTCGAGTCTCGTTTCTCGCTCTTTTTTATTACTAATGCCCAGGTGGTGGAATTGGTAGACACGCAGGACTTAAAATCCTGTGGCCATTATGGCTGTGCGGGTTCAAGTCCCGCCCCGGGTACAAAAAACCGATGAGTAATCATCGGTTTTTTGTTTTTTCTCTAATCTCCAATTTTTTCATTCCAAACCAAAGCAGCAGCGCCGAGAATAGCAGCATCGTTTTCGGGCAATGAGGATGGTTTTATTTCTACTTTGTTTTTATAAATTACAAGCAGGTAATCTTCCATGTAGGTTTTTGTTGGTTTAAAAATAAGATCTCCTGCATTGGCCAATCCGCCGAATAAGAAAATTGCTTCAGGGCTTGTTATGGCAACAGTATTTGCAAGCATTAATCCTAACATTTTTGCTGTAAAATCAAATGCTCTTAGTGCAATTGGATCATTTTCGAGAGCTGCTTTATATATTTTTTCTGATGTAATTTCATCGATGTTAAATTTCCTTAATACACTTGGTTCGTCTGTGCTTTCAAGTGATTCTCTTACAGTTTTTACTATTCCGGTTGCCGAAGCGTAAGTTTCGAGGCAGCCTTTTCTTCCACAACCGCATAAACGCCCATTGGGGTCAACAATAGCATGGCCAAGTTCGCCGGCAAAGCCATCGTGCCCTAATATAAGCTGACCGTTTGCAAAAAAACCACTACCTAAACCGGTTCCAAGAGTTACCATAAAGAAATCATTCATGTTTTTTGCACCGCCGTAGATTTTCTCTCCCATTGCAGCTGCATTGGCATCGTTAGTTAAATAGGTGGGAACACAAATTTTTTCTCTCAATAAATCGGCCAGTGGAATAATACCTTTCCATCTCAAATTTGGAGCAAACTCGATGGTTCCTTTGTAATAATTACCATTGGGAGCACCAATCCCAACGCCGATAAGCTTAAAATCGGTTTTACTTAATCCTTTTAAAGAATGATTTATTCGGGCAGATAAATAATCCACGAAATCAGTTACTTGTTCAAAATCTTTTATGGGGAACGATTCTTTAAGTTTTACCAAACCATCTTCGGTTACTAATCCGTACGAAACGTTTGTCCCACCTATATCTATTCCTATTGCTAATCGTTGCATGGTGTTTTGATTTATACGACTTTAAAATTGCGAAAAAAACAACTTATTGCAAAGTTTTCCTTGGTATATATCCTTTCCAGCCATAATACATCAGGTAAATGTAGCAGAAAATCGGTACAAAGTAAGATAAATGGTACCCGTTCAATGCATCGGCAACTGCTCCCTGTAAAACAGGAATAATGGCTCCGCCTAAAATCATCATAACCAGTAAGGATGAGCCCTGAGCAGTATTTTTTTCCAAATCTTTTATGGCTAATGTAAAAATATTCGACCACATGATAGAATTAAATAAGCCGATACCAATAATTGTCCATAATGCAACAGCTCCATCACTCACCAATGTTGTTGCCAGCAATCCGATAACAATGAATGCAAATATTGCCAGAGTTCTGCCGGGCAATGATTTCCCTATTATAAAGCCGATGTAGTTTAATGCTAAGAAAATAAGAAAAGGTGTTATTCTGCTAAATTCAAATTGAGAACCACTCTCTAAATAAATAACACCGTAGATTAAAAAGAATGTAAGTATAGATGTGGCCAGCATAAGCAGGTATTTTTTTATTTTCTGGATATCGCTTAATGAAATAGCTCCCAAAAACCTGCCAATCATAGCGCCACCCCAATAAAAAGCAAGAAAATTCTTAGCTTCCATTTCGGGATAAGCCAATAATTCACCTGCATAGTTAATAAATGAGCTGCCAATGCTAACCTCGGCTCCAACATACATGAAAATAGCAATCATGCCCAAAACCAAGTGCCTGTGTCCTAATGCGCCTGCACCTTTTTCTATATTTGATGAGCTGGTAAAACGTGGAAGATGAGTAAATCTGAACAATACAGCCAATGACAGGAAAACCCCCGCAAAAATCAAATAGGGTAATTGAACTCCTAATGCAGATAAAGGCTCACCACTATCGGTTAAAACAGGAATTCCGTTCTGGTTAATCAAAGGTGTTCCCATTTTTGCAAAATAGTGGAATACAAGATACCCGCCAATAATAGGAGCTATGGTTGTTCCAAGCGAGTTAAATGCCTGCGACAGGTTTAACCTGCTTGATGCGGTTTCTGGAGGCCCTAATAAGGCAACATACGGATTAGCTGCAATTTGTAACAGTGTAAACCCGAGTGCAAGAATAAACAATGCACCAAGGAATAACCCGAAAATCTGGAGTTCTGCTGCCGGATAAAATAACAAACAGGCAAAAGCTGAAATAACTAATCCCCAGATAATCCCATTTTTATACCCAATTCTTGATATAGGGTCGCCTTTGCGGGCCGAAACAATAAAATAAATGAGCGAACCCACGAAGTAAGCGGTAAAAAATGCAAACTGAACCATCATGGATTGAAAGCGGTCGAGTTCGAACATCTTTCTGAAAAAGGGAATTAAAATATCGTTCATGCAGGTAATAAATCCCCACATAAAAAATAAACTGGTAAGCACAATAAGTGCACTGGTGTAATTTTTCCTGCCTGCCGGCAAGGCTGGTTTCTGATCAGTCATTTTAGATTATTTTATAGTTATTTCATCTGTAAATATAAACAATTCGTTGCCACGTCCTTTATGCCATTCGGGACACATAATGTTACTTTTTCCAACAACTTTAATATACCTTGTTTTTAAAGGATATATTTTTAAAGTAAAGTCTTTAATAATTACTTCCCAATTATTTTCATCAATAGTATTATCAACTTTTCCGATTAGCTTAAAGTTTTCTCCATCTTCAGATGAATAATATTCAACATAGGCAGGCATAAATATCCATGAGTTCACATCTTGTAAAAAGTTAACTGACAGGTATGAAATCCAAGTTGGTTTACCCAGGTCAACTACAGCATCTAAATCAACACCATTGTATCCATGCCATGAACCCAGCCGGAAGTCAATATTTCCATAAATCCCGTCGATTAATGTGGAATCTGAATTACCAGTATATTGACGATGCGGCCTGTTTTTAAGTATTATACTTCTGCCTTCGGGGAATTTAACCATATTAAGTTCAACAACATTACTGGCAGGCCTTTCATTAGCAATGGCAAAATAATTGATGGTTGTTGTTTTGTCAATAAAAATGGGTGATGTATATAAAATGGATTGAGTTGTCGGGGTTTCCCCGTTTAAGGTGTAAAATATTTTTGCATCAGGCACATTCGAGTAAAATTCTATGTTGGTACTCTTGTTAAAACTTCTCGATTTAGCATTCGTGAAAGGTACTGGCATTATTCGTTGTTCAGATATTGATGAAACAGGAATATCATCATTACTTGAACCCCATATATTGGGTTTATCTCCCATGACAAAAACCAATTCACCGCCATTCATAATGGTTTCGTGCTTTAAATAGGATTTTGTATATGCTTCTCCATTCAATGTTGCAGACTGGATGTAAATATTTTTATCAGAGATATTCTCAGCTTTTATCAAAAATGATTTTCCGCCTGCCCGACTTCCTCCGGCAGTTAAACCGTCAGGCAGGTTTTCAAGATTTATTCGGGCTTCTTTTAAAACCGGGCTTCCAATTACATAAATACCAGATGCCGGGGTAACAGGATAAAAACCCATTGAGCTTAATACATACCATGCTGACATCTGCCCACAATCTTCATTTCCTATAAGTCCTTCAGGATTTGTTGAATACATCTCATTCATTATTTTGCGGACCATTTCCTGGGTTTTCCAGGGTTGATTAACATAGTTGTATAAATAGGCCATATGATGGCTTGGTTCGTTGCCATGTGCGTATTGTCCAATTAATCCCGTAATATCAACCTGGTGGCGTCCTGATGTTTGGTTGCTTGTTGAGAAAAGCTCATCAAGCTTTATTGAAAACTTTTCTTTTCCACCCATTAAATCTATTAATCCGGAGACATCCTGTGGAACATAAAATGAATATTGCCACGAATTGGCTTCGGTGTAATTAAAATCAACTTCTGTAGGATCGAACGGGTATTTCCATGCTCCAAAAAGTTTGGCACGCATAAATCCTGTCGATGGGTCATACAGGTTTTTAAACGACTGTGCCCGTTTTAAGAAATTGGAATAATCGGTTTCTTTGCCCATGGTTTTTGCCATTTGTGCTATACACCAATCATCGTAAGCATATTCGAGAGTTTTAGAAACCGATTCAGATTCCTTATCGGCAGGTATAAACCCGTATTTTTTATAGCTTTCCAATCCAAGCCAATCGAGCATTGCACTATGTTTCATTGCTTCAAAAGCCAGTTCGGTGTCGTAATTCCTTATTCCTTTTAAATAAGCGTCGGCAATAACAGGAATAGAGTGATATCCAATCATACAACCTGTGTAATTGCCTGCAAGTTCCCAAATTGGTATTCTGCCACCATTTTTATACTGATTTATAAAAGTCCTGATAAAATCATTTGTTCTGGTTTGGTCAATAATAGTGTATAGTGGATGTGTTGCCCTGTAAGTATCCCACAAAGAGAAAACAGTGTAATTGGTAAAATCTTCTGCTTTATGAACCTGCAAATCCATTCCGCGATATTGCCCATCAATATCCATGAACAGGTTGGGGACTACCATCGAGTGATAGAGTGCCGTATAAAATATCGTTTTATTTTTTTTATCAGATTTTATATTGATTTTACTCAACTCCTTATTCCATGTATCGTAAGCAGATTTTTTTATTGTTTCGAAGTCCCAATCAGGAATTTCTGATTCCAGGTTTTTTCTGGCTCCTTCGCAGCTTACTGCTGAAATCCCCACTTTTATTAAAAGTTCTTTTTTTCTGATTTGTCCAAAATCAATTCCTGCTTTAATGTTTTTGCCTGATGCTTCCTGTAGGTCGGATTTAATAATATCATTAACAGCAAGATTCAGGGATTTAATGGGTTGGCTGAAACGAGCAACAAAATAAACATGTTGATCTTTTGCCCATGAACGTGAACGGCGCATACCTTCTATCTCGTATTCATTAATTTGTTTTAATGATGATTCCAGAACCTCGTCTCTATGTGTAAGATCGATAGTTACAAAGGCATTTTTACTTCCTGGGAAAATATATTTGTGAAACCCAACACGATTGCTGGCCGTAAGTTCAACAAAAATGCCATAATCGTCGAGTTTTACTTTATAAAACCCGGGTTTTGCATATTCTGTTTTTTTGCTGAATCGAGAACTGTAGCCTTTTTCAATAGTATCGTTGTACCCATTCTTCAGATAAAATTTGTCGGTAGCAGGCATGAATAAAATGTCGCAATAGTCGGGAACGCCTGTACCACTTAAATGTGTATGTGAAAAACCGTAGATTATTGAATCTGTATAATGATAACCCGAACAGCCATCCCAGCCTTCGAGCCGGGTATCAGGACTTAGCTGAACCATTCCGAAAGGCATGGTTGCTCCGGGATAAGTATGCCCATGGCCACCTGTACCAATAAATGGATCGACATAATCTGCAGGATTATTGTTTTGGCACGAATAGCAGAATACGGCTATTAAACTGATAAGGACAATTATTTTTTTCATTATAACTTATTTAGATTTTGCTAAAACTCTATTCAAACAATTATATTTCAATTCTTTATTAATTTTAATTTTTTTATTACTACACTCGAAAACAATTTTTTTAGGTATTCCCGGAATTACATCAAAGAAATTATCTGTAAAAAAGCCATCAAAAGGCAAATCAAGATATATATTTTTAATAAGATTCTTTGTTGTTAAAGTAATTTCATAACCATTGTCGATTCTTGCTACCAGGTATTCAAAATCGGAATTTTCGAGTAATAAATCTTTTGGTTTTTCAAAATATACTACTCTTGTTGCAAGAATCTTATTGTTGTTAATTAATTCGATATAAAGAAGATGTTTATTTTTTAGTTTCCCGTTTAAAAGTTCCTTGATTGAAGTTTTAAAAACTTTTTGACTCTGGTTACTTTCTATGTTAAAATTGAGTTTCCATTCCTGAGTTCTCGTTCCATTAAAATCTATAAGGTTTAACAGGAGTTCTCCCTGGAAACTTTTTAAACTATCAGAAACAACAGTAATTTCAAGCGAATCATTAAATAAATATGGGGAAATAAGGATGTTTTTAAAATCTTCCCTTGCAAAATAATGTAAAGCTTTCCATTGGCCGGAATAGTCGATGCCCGACCACGAAATGGCCGGCCAGCAATCGTTTAATTGCCAGTACAAGCTGCCCGTGCAAAAGGGTTTTGCTCTTCGTTGTGAGAGAATACCTGTTCGTATTCCTTCAGCCTGCAACAGTTGACTTACATAAACAAAATCTGAGAAATTATCAGGAACAGGGTAATAATTCTGCATATATTGTTTGATTTTTTCATTCCCTTTTGGATGTTTCTGATGTGCCAGTATGATTTCAGAATCGATGGTTCTAAATTCTGAAGAGTCAAACATTTCAATAGTTTTTATCGATGGGAACGCCTGAAAACCAAATTCACTCATAAATCTTCCTGTAACTTTATTGTACCAATCAAAATCGTATCCATCGTGCCAAACATACCAGTAATGATTATCGCCTTCGAAGCTGCTTCGTGAATTTCCCCTGCCAAATACCGGTGATGATGGTGTATAAGGAATATCTGGACTATTTTTATGAACGATTTCAGGTAAAATCGAATGAAACAATTTCTGGTAATTATTCCATATTTCTGTAGAATCTTGCTTGGAGTAACTTCGCGTCCATCCCCAGTTGTGCCACGCTTCGTTAATTTCATTATTGCCACACCAAACAGTTATTGATGGATGGTTGCTTAACCGGTTTACCTGGTATTCTGCTTCTTTTTTTACATTATCAAGAAAAGTGCTATCGCCCGGATACATGGCGTTAGCAAACATAAAATCCTGCCAGACCATGATTCCTAAACTATCACATAAATCATAAAAAATATCTTTTTCGTAAATACCACCACCCCAAACCCTAAGCATGTTCATGTTGGCTTTTAAGGCATCAGAAATTATTTTATTGTAACCTGAATCTTTTACTGTTCCCGGAAATGAACTTTGTGGGACATAATTAGCTCCCTTCATAAATACCGGAACACCATTTAATTTAAAATAAAATGATTCGCCCGTATCATCTTTTTCCCTTACTAATTTTATTGTTCGTAACCCCAGGGAAATGCTTTTTGAATCAATCAATTTGTTGTTGTTCGAAAGCTGAATATTTAATTTGTATAAAAAAGGTTCACCCAGGTTATGCACCCACCACAGTTTGGGTTTATTTATTTCGAATGGTAAAGAGTAAAAGTGTCTTCCTTTTTTTATGGCAATATCCTTGAATGTTTTTCTTAAAAAATAATTTCGTCCTTTAATTTTTATTCTTGCTTTAAAATCAATATCCGACTGTATTTCGAGTTGTAATGTAACGAATGCAATTTCAGCATTTAATGTGTCAATAGTTGATTTAATATCACGGATTATGGCTGTATTCCATCGTTTCAATTTCACATCCTGCCAAATACCGGCAGAAACGTATGCCGGAGCCCAATCCCATCCATATTGATAAGCAGCTTTCCTGGTAAATGTTCTTGTTCCACCAGGGAGTTCGTAAAGCAATAGCTGGTGTTTCTTCTTTTCTTCTTTTAAAGCTGATTTTAAATTTACAACCAATGAGTTTGTATCCTTTAGGTTTTCAATATCGATTTCTTTTTGCCACGGAATAAACATGTTATCCGCTGAAAAAAGGCATGAATCATTTAAATATACATCTGCATACGTGTCTAATCCATCAAAAATAAGTTCAACATGTTCGTTTTGCTGAATATATTTTGGTTTTTCGAAATTTGTTCTGTAAACCCAATCACAGGTATCAATCCAATGAAGTTTTTGTTCGTTTTTTTCAAAATAAGGATCCGGAATTAAATTGTTTTTGAAAAGATCGGAATGAATACTTCCGGGAACTTGTGCCGGATACCATTGATTGGACAAATTGTTTTTAAACTCCCAGTTTTCGATTAAGGTAATTGTCTTTTTCTGATTGTTTTGACAGGAAACAAAGATAGCAAAAGCAGCAAAAATCAGTAGTTTTAAACGGTTAATCTCAATTCTCATCATGTTTTTATTGCAAAAAAAGAAAGCTAAATATAAAGAATTAAAATAATTTCAAGCCCGAAAATTGAAGTGAATTTGAATATTTTGTTTTGGCAAAGTATTTGATTCATGTTTTTTATTCAAATACTTCTTAATTGGGGAATGATTTTATATTTTTAGTCAGAATTTAAATTTGCTTGTTATGAAACGAAAAAGGATGATTGCTTTACTTGTTATTTTTCAGATTTTTTTTGCTTTTCACACTGTTTTTGCCGATAAAAATGTGAAAGAAATAAAAATGACAGAGATTAAAGGAATGGCCATTGGAGGCGATAACGAATCCATTGAACAGGTTACCCAGCGGGCAATAAATGAAGCAAAAACGGAAGCTTTAAAGTTAGCAGGTATAGAAGAGAATATTGCATCGTACACCGATTATTTTCAGAAAGAAGATAAAGGTTCTTATGAAGATGTATTCACCTCTGATTTTCTATCTGATATTCGTGGTGCAGTTAAAAATATTGAGATAACTAATACTAAAAAATCATTCGATGAAATTGGGCATTTAAAGGTTGAAGTTATCATCAATTGCACGGTTGTAAAATACTTAACCGAAAAAGATATTGCTTTCGATGCCTGGGTTGACGGTGTTGGTATGTTTTATCCCAGCGAAACAAACCTGGTGTTCAAGGTAAAACCATCGAAAGATGCTTATGTGAAAATCTTTATCCTTAGCGAAACTGAAGCTTTTCAATTGTTTCCCAGTGATTACGAAGCTTCTTATCTGCTTAATGCAAATACACAATACAACTTTCCATCAGAAACAATGGATTACACGCTCTATACCGAAAAAAAATCAGAAATTCACCGTATGATCATGGTATTTATGAAAGAAGATATTCCTTATACCAGCGATGTGGAATATAAGAAAATTATCGACTGGATTTTCTCAATTCCGCCTGATATGCGAGTAATTAAATCATTCGGGTTTAGTGTGGTAAATGAGGAAAAAATGAAAGAATAGCTGGTGGATAGTACTCTGTGAATAGTGAATAATCTCCAAGTCACTACTCACTAATTTTTCTAATCAGGGTAAGTCCATCGCGTAAAGGAAGAATTACTTTTTCCACGCGGGTATCGTTTTTCAGGAAATCATTAAAATCGAAAATTCCTTTGGTGTATTCATCGTCTGGAGATTCCATTTCAACTACTTTTCCACTCCAAAGTACATTGTCGGCCAGAATAAATCCCCCGGGTTTTATATACCCTAAAACCAGATTGTAATAATCCATATATTCACGTTTATCACCATCAATAAATGCCAGATCGAACATTTCATTCAACGAAGGAATTATTTCCAATGCATTACCAAAATGAATCATGATTTTATCTCGCAGTCCTGATTTTTCAACGTATCTCGAAATGATTTCTTCAAGCTCGTCGTTTATTTCTATGGTATGTAAAATACCATTTTCTTTTAGCCCTTTAGCCATGCAGATAGCTGAATATCCCGTGTAAGTGCCAATCTCAAGGATTTTCTCTGGACGAATCATCTTGCTTATCATTTCAAGAATTTTACCTTGCAAGTGTCCTGAAAGCATCCGGGGGCGAAGAATTTTCAGATTCGTTTCACGGTTAAGCTCAGCCAAAACGGGGTCTTCTGCGTCAGAATGATTCAGAATGTATTCTTCAATGTTGAAATAAAAATCAGACATTTCAGGCACTTATTATTTATAAATTAACATCGACATGTTGTCAATATCCAGGATTTCGTTTGCTATTTTCTGAATATCATCAATGGTTATTGACTCAATTTTTGTTCGAATCTCTTCCAGGCTATCTACTTTGTTAAAAAGCAAAAAGCTTTTACCCATAGACAACATCAGGTTGGCGCTATTTTCCGAATTAATTGCAATCTGGCCAAATATCTGTTTTTTTGCTTTTCTAAGTTGTACAATTCCCAACTTTTTATTTCGAAGTAAATCAAACTCTTTCTTTACAAGCGATAAGCTTTTATCAACATTGTTTTTATCGGTTCCAAAATAAATAGAGAAAATACCTGTATCACTATAGGGAGTATAGTTTGATTCAATATAATAAACATAACCGTATTTTTCACGAAGAACGAGACTTAAACGTGAATTTAATCCCGGGCCACCAAGCATGTTGTCGAGTAAAGTAAGTCCGACCTTTTTGGGATCGTGAACATTGTATGCCAGGTTACCAATAATAAAGTGTGTTTGATGTGTTTTTTTGTGCAGGGTTTTTATTTCGGGTAAATAATTGTTGATTAATGCACGTTTTTTTGTTCGTGGATTTGATGCTATTTGGCCAAAATATTTTTCGGCAAGTTTCTTAAACTTTTCGAACGAAATGTTACCAATTGAACAAAGTACCATCTCGTTAGTGTGGTAATTGTTTTTAATAAACGATTCGACATCATTTTTGGTAAATCTTCTTAAATCTTTAGGATTTCCCAGGATATTTTTACCCAATGGCTGGTTTCTGAATACCAGTTCTTCGAATTCATCAAAAATAAGCTCTGCAGGGTCGTCTTTATAGGATTTTATTTCTTCAATAATGACTTCTTTTTCGCGGTCAATTTCTTTTTGTGGAAATACAGAGTTAAAAGTGATATCCCAAATGAGCTCTATAGCCCGTTCGTAATCGTTTTTTAAGAATGAAGTATGTATAGCTGTCTCTTCTTTTGAAGTATAAGCATTAATTTCGCCTCCGACATCTTCCATACGACTGAGAATATGATATGCTTTACGTTTTTTTGTACCTTTAAATATGGCGTGTTCAATAAAGTGAGCCATGCCATGTTCATGTTCGTGCTCATCGCGCGAACCTGCATTAATGAGTAAACCGCAATGTGCAACATGCGATAAAGTATGTAAATGTATTATGCGTATCCCGTTATTGAGAGTAAAACTTTGATAATTCATTTTAAATTATATATGAGAGCAAAAATATAAAATTCTATACATCAAACTAATAAATAGATCGTTAAAGTGAGTTTTTGAGATTTTTTAAAAATTGAGTAAAAATATTTTGTAAACGAATTTTTTCAATTATATTTGCAACCGCCAATGAGCATTCGGTACCATAGCTCAGTTGGTAGAGCAACGGACTGAAAATCCGTGTGTCCCTGGTTCAATTCCAGGTGGTACCACAAAAAAGCCGCCATCTTTTAATGGGCGGCTTTTTCCTTTTCGCGTAGTATGGCTTTCAATATCGCCTGGATTATGTGAGTTTTTCGAAAAAGTGTTAAAATCCGTCCCAAAAACGACTTAAACTTTTTGCTATGAATAAACTTACTGTTTACTTAAAAGATTACCAGAAATCAGACAAAACATCTGCGGTGTACATTTACACTCACCTGATGAACGAGAAGGTACGTTTTAATACGGGTGTTTCGGTTAATCCAGATAATTGGGATCCCATTAAAAAAAGAATTAAGGGTACTTCGAAAACGGTTAAAGACGATAACCTGATTATCGACAATTGCAAAAAGCGAATTACCGATGCTTTTGTTCGTTACCGGTTGCAAGGGAAAGAGCTTACTCCTGATCTGCTCCGGAAGGAATATAAAATTCCATCTACTTACATCGACTTTTACGACTTCGTGGAAAAAACAATCCTGGAACAAAAAGGAATTCTTTCGCCAAACACCATCGCCATGCACGAATCGGTACTAAATAAATTAAAGTTATATAAAAAACAACTCATGTTTAGCGAGATCTCCGTGGAGATGATTAATGATTATAAAAAGTATCTTAAACTCAGGCTTGATAATAAAGAAAACACGATACAGAAAAATATGGCCGTGTTTAAATCGTACATTAATATTGCCATTCGCAAAAAGATTATAACAGAAAACCCGTTTGATCACATTAAAATTAAACGCATAAATCCCGATCGTATTTATCTTGATCCGGAAGAGCTCGATAAGTTAATTGAGTTATACCGCAAAAACACACTTACACCAAACCACCAACGGGTATTAAGGTATTATTTGTTTGCCTGTTTCACGGGCCTACGCGTGAGCGACCTGAAAAGAATTACACACGACGATATTGTTAATAATACCCTTGTATTTCATGCTTATAAGACAAAATCGAAAGTAATTAAGATCCCGTTAAAAGAACCGGCATTAATATTAATTAAAAATGCAGCTCCATTGCGGACGGTTGGTTTTATTTTCGATACTTATTCCGACCAGGTAACAAACCGCCATTTAAAAAAGATTGCAACCGCTGCTGGTATTGATAAGGAAATATCTTCGCATAGCGCCAGGCATACTTTTGCAACTCTTTTCTTGCGTAAAACAAAAAACATTGCGGTATTGCAAAAGCTTCTCGGCCATACCAACATAAGCGAAACTATGATATACGCGCACGTGCTGGGCGAAGATGTTGAAAAAGAAATGGAAGTTTTTAATGATTTTAAAATTTAATTATTTTCAATTTTTCCCCACCTGTTTTTCATTGTTTCTACCAGGTCGTCGTTGGCTTCTTTGTCTATAACAAAAAAGAATGTATTAACGGCTTCGGCTAATTTAATAAAACTATCGAGCGTGGGCGGGTATCTGCCCATTAACATGCGTGAAACATTATTTGCCGAGAATCCTGTTTTTTCGGCAATTTCTGCATGTGTTATTCCTTTTTCGGCTGCTAGTTTTCGTAAGTATTGGCACAACATGCGCCTTGCTTCTTTGTATTTTTCTTCTGTTTCCATTTTATATTTCTTTTGAGTTTGAAAATTCTTTATCCTTAAATAGCTCTGCCAAACCTGATATTTGTTTTAACCTGAGCAATTCGTCTGCATCCATGCCTATGTGTCTAATAATCCACGCATCGCTCATTCCACTTTTGGTAAGTTCACTAATAATATTTACCATTAAATCAATATCGTGGCTGCCACGTGCCCGATTGTGACGTATAGTTGATGCCATGCGGTTTGAAACATCGCGTTTATCTTCTCTGGATAATGTAATAGGAATTCGATTAAACGTTGAATCGCTAATGTTTTTATTGCTCTTTTCTGCTTTTCGTCTATGAAACCCATCAATTATAGTTTTATGACTATTTTCAGGATTAGTATATATTGGCATCGTAAACCCATCTTCTATAATGGACGTAGTAAGTAATTTAAATTCAGGGGGTGCAACTGCGTTTGGGTTATAGTCGTTGCATTCCACATTGTCTGATTTTTCCCACATAACATAGTCAACGGGGTGATGCTTTAGCGGACTAACATCGTGAAGCATTTTACGTACATAATTGAGAACGTCTATTTTTTCATCAATATCCGCAAGTTCGTCAATCTCTTCGACCAGGTCTGAAATAAGTTCTCTTATCTTCATTCCTTTTTCAAATTCTTCAAAAGTATTCATAGTAGTTTTTTATATTTTTCCATTATGTTTTTTCTTCGTTCCATATCTTGTTTTGTCCGGCTAAATCCCATAAACAAGCATTGAGTGTCATTTTTCATTATCGCAATACAGGCTCTTTTATAGGTTGGTGCTTTTTTGAAATCATCAACCGATGTGTCGTCAAACCAATCATCGATGTAAATTATCTCCTTATCTGTATTAACCTTGCATGATGCAGATTTCAGCCCGCTTCTTCTTAGCGGAACCCCTTCTTTTTCTAAATGTTCGATAAAGCTCTTGTTTCTTGCTCCGCCCTGGACTCGCCAATGCCATTTTGATTTTTCTATTTTAACTTCAAACTTCTTCCTAATGTCATCAGGCAAAGTAGACAGCAAAAATTCCATGTACTGTTTCCACGTAAAATGCGGAGGTTTTTTGATATTTTTCCAGCCCATTGCGGTGGTTCCACCGTAAATTCCAGTGAAATTAACACCATTAACACGGCTGACCATTTTACCCCACATGGCAGGGCATATTACCTTGAACAATCGGAGGTGCTTTTGCCCGGCACTATGGAATGGACTTGCCGTTCTCATTTCAGGAGCATTAAGTCCCGCCATGTAGTATAAATCGTACAGTTTGTTGTAATTCCATCTGTATCTATAATTGGCAATCCAAATATCATCTGTTCGCCAGTCATAAATTGGATAAAAATTAACAGTGTGTTCGCCTTTGACTACAGAATATCTTTTTTCTTTATAAAAATTAACCCGCATAGATGATGTAATTATTGATCTCCTTGAAAGGCTTTCATCCATCCTAAGCCCAACAATTACAGCAGTTTTACCAAATTTCTTTGCAAATTCATTCGCAAATATTATTCGTGTATCGAAGCCCGAAGTACCTTTTTCAAAAGGAAACCAGATATTTTTAATATTATAGATATACTCTTTTGAAGGCATTTCTCTAACCCATATTTCTTTATCGTCATCATCCCATGGTATCCAATGTGTTTGGTGCATCGATACTGAGCAGGCAGCTTTTATAGGAAGGCATAACCAGTATCTTTTAATGTCCGACTTAGCATCAAATTCTTTTTCAACGTATTCAAACGTGTGAGGATAACCAGCTTCATAATCTTCGTGATACACAGCCAATTTAAAAAGCAAATTGTTTTGTTTTGCAAAATCGTAACAAAGGTTAAGGCATACTCCACTGTCTTTGCCCCCAGAAAAAGCAACCAATACGTTATCGAACTCATTAAAAATGAATTCGATTCTTTTTATTGCAGCTTCGTAAACGTTCATAATATTTTCTTTAATTCGGTTACTGATTTTTGTTTGAAATACTGGAGTAACATGCCTTTTTTAACAACGTTCTTGTTCATCATATCTTCAAGGCCGATGTTTCCTGTAAGGTCGTAAATCTTGCAATCGTCGTGCTGCCCCTGCCTGTAAATGCGGTGCTCTATTTGTTCGTGCAGGGCGTAATCCCAATGCTTATCGAACTTAATTAAAACGTTATATTGTTGCAGGTTTAATGCAAATGCATTTTTTTGCCACGATAATACACGAACATCAGGAAATCGCTTTCGTAGTTCTTCCTGAGTATCGATATACTTAGCACATATAAGTACTTTTGATTTGTCGTTTTTGGACAAAATTTGTCTAATTATGCTAAACTTTTCGGGAGAACAACTGTAATTGTGCTGCAACTTCTGTGTTATTTCTAAAAAGATGTTGTTGTTGCGAATTTCCATCCTGTCGTTGTCGAGATACTTTTCTTTTAACCTTTCGTGTTCTTTCTTTTCTGCTTCTGTAAGGGAATAATCCAGGTCGAAGTAATGCTTCTTGGTGTCGATTTGTAAATCGGCTTCGAACACGTATGGCTCAATTAGCTTGTATAAATAATCAACATTATGATACCCGACTATAAACTCCTTAGTAAGGCTCTTGTAACCTAACCGCTTGGTAATTGTAAGGTACTCGCAAAATGTATTTTTGTACTCTACCATAGCCATGTTAAGTATTTTTGGCGAAAGAAACTCCATTTGCGCCCATAAATCGAGCAGGTTGCGGCTTAATGGTGTTCCGTTTAAAATCAACTTATAGGTTGATAATTTACTTAACTCGATTACACGCTGTGTTCGTTTAGCCTGCCAATTCTTTATTTTAAGGCTTTCGTCGCAAATAATAACTGCCCGTTGTGCATGATTTAATTTGGCGAGCAGCTCAAGGTATATCCTGTCGGAGCTACTCAGGCTTTCTATTCCGATAAAGTCGTGGTTACACGAAAATCCGCCCCATAGATTTACCTGGTAAACAACCGACTCTTCGTGTTTATCGGTATTAATTGATTGGTATGGTGCAAGATAAAGCACGTAATCGGGATTTACAGAGTTAGCCAATTCAACAGCAGGGCGGGTTTTACCCGTTCCTGCTTCCATAAACAAAGCCCCAACCTTATATTGTTGCAGCTTTGAAATAGCTTTTACCTGGTTATCGAGTAAGACTTGCATCGTGAATAATTTCTTTTGTTACTTTTTCGGGAACGTGTTTTGTAATTGTAATTTGCGGGGCCATCTTTCGGCTATCGTTATAAAACCACGCTTCTTTTTTACTTGAGTATTGCAGCTTTTTCTTTTCTAATATCCATGCACTAATCCAGTAAGCTTGTGATTTTTGAACGCTGTAATCTTGCCCGAATACCTGTGATTTTGGTATAAGGTCTTCCGAACCATTGAACGACCTTGCTAAAAAGCACTTGTCAGATATACTGACAAGGCTTTCTAATCGTACTGAGTAGCAAAGGGTTTTCATTATTAAAAATTTACTATTTCCTGATTTTCGAAATACAAACCAAATGGATATTTACTATAATTTCCTAATTCTTTTTGATTTGTGTAATCCTGAAGTACATCAACATCTATATGTCTTTTAATAAATTCAGGAAGGTTTTTAAAAGTTGAAAAATTAAATTTCATATAGTTTGTTCCTGTTAATGGTATCCATCTTTTTGTTGAATCCATAATAAAAAATAGTAAAGATGCTGTATTGCCATTAACATGTACTATTTTTCTTGCTTTTCCTGTAATTACTGATTTGCATTTACAGCATACGTGCGGGAAATGTTTGGCAGAAAGTTCTTTGTAAAAATTATCTGTTGTTGTCATTGCTTTTTCGCAGACTTTATAGACCTGCTCCGGTCTGTTTGGTAATTTGTATAGACAAATATAATATCATTTATGATATTATGCAAGTGTTTTGCAATATTTTTTTTAATTATTTTCATTTATTTAAAAACCCGCCGTGGTGGTATTTGGCTTGCCTGCCTGCCGGCAGGCTAGAATTAGAGTTTACTCAACTTCAAGCTCAATTCCTTTTATTGCTCTGCGCAATAAAAATAAGTTGGCAGCATTTTGTTGAATGGCAAGTTTCGAAATGTCGTTTAAATCGTTGGTAACAAATGTGTGCAGGGCTTCGACAATGTCTTCGGCCATACGCTCGGGGTTGCCATCGAAATAATCGGCTAAGATTTCGAAGAAGCGTTCGAAGTTCCATGTTTTATCGTTGTACGAATCGTACACGACACCCGACATGGGGGTTTCTTTTTTTAATGTTTGTTTTGGCATAAAACGGTAATTTAAAAAAGTTTATAAAAGAGCAGGGAGCTGCCAAAACAAACAAACTTGACGATGTCAAGAAGTGAAGTCTCTGGTCCGCTGGGTTACCCGACCAATCTCCCTGCCAATAATTTAAAATGCTTTTACACAAACACCACCATGGTATTGGTATAACATTCATTCGAAACTTGATTTGTGATTGTAACATCTTCATAAAAACATTTGTTTATTTTGGCTCTACAAACATACAACTGTTTTAATTAAAAGTCAATAAAAAAGCCCGAAAATTTTCGGGCTATATACTACCAGTCGTTTTGTAGCTTGTCTTTTTTTATTTTTTCTTTCATAGATCTTATTAAGCTGGCAGCAACAACCGCCGATTCGTGTTTCATTTTTTCCCATTGTTTGTTATGCCATCCTGCAGGATTTCCTCGCGATATGATTGGGCTTTCTGACTGTTCTGTAATAATGCCAAAATTTACTCCAGAACTACAATATTTTGATGGAGTACCTTTATGATTAAAGTCTGTAATAATATATTTAAACCTACCATCCTTAACAAATATCTTCACTAAAAAACTTATATTTCCATTAACTGCTTCGTTTGCCATAAATGTTGCGCTTGTATAACCAATAGATCCACGCCCGATTAATTGCCCGGCTTCTTTGTCTTGGATTTGTAAAACATTATTTGCGCTTACAAATGTTTCTGTAAACCATATTCTGGCCAAATCATATATTTCGTCTTTAGAAAGGCTGTCTACTTTTATAATATCTTCAAAACCATATGGATTTTGAGCAACAGATAAAGTCGAAACCAAAATCAATAAAATAAAAATTATCTTTTTCATAAAATTTTTTGATTAAAGTTACTAAAATTTATTTATCCGGTTTAAATAATCCATTTCTTTTTCGCTTTCGAGCTGCAGGTCGTAATTGATAAAGGCCTGCCTGTTTTTAGGGTCGCTCATAAAGTTAGTAAGTTTTTCGATGTTTTGGGCAAACTTTGAGTTATCGATACTCTCTGCCTGTTGCTGCGTGGTGTTGCTGTAATAGTTGTTTACCACGGGTTGCGAAAACGAACCACCGGAGCGCTGGTAGGCGTTGTAATCCATAGCCCGCGAAACCGATTCGTTGTCGGCAACATTAAGCCCCGAAACAGGGAAAGCGGGGTTTCGCCCTTCCTGCTTTTGCATAATGTACTCGGCCATTGGGCCAAGTTGCGGGTCGGTAATGGTTTTGTTGCTTAAAATAAACTCTTCGCCTTTTTCTCCTACGATTGCTACTGTTGGTTTTTGAACACGCTTACCTGTTGCATACGCTGGCAATGGTTCACTTTGAATGGCTGAAATTTGTAATGCTCCTTCTACTGTTGCTAATGCCGCTAATACAAGTCCAACCCAAAATGGCTGAATATTAAGAGCATTCATTATTGCTCCAGCAGTATTAATAACAGCTGCAAATGTGGCATAGTCTTTTTGTCTTTTTGCTTCTTCCCTTGCTAATTTTCTTTTTTCTTTATCTAATTTCTTGTCGAGTGCACTTGTTTGTGCGTTGTATTGTTCTTGCGATATTAATCCGTACTTCAACTGTTTGTCGAGAAGTTCTTTCTTTTTATTTGTACTATCTTCGAAATCCTGTAAGGCCGCTTTTTCGTTGGCATCGAGTAAGTTGTAATAAGCACCCAATGCATCTAAGGCCCCCTGCGAAACATCAATAACATCGTTAATTGAATCAATTACTTCTTGCGGAATATTTAATATTTCGGCCAATGTTTCGCCGTTATCTTTACGTTCAGCAAGCTTATCGAGCTCTTCTTCAAGCTTCGTGTATAGTTCGGTAGTTGCAAACCCGTATTGCTCTGCCAAATCGATAAGCTCGAAGTATTTTTTGCGAACAGCATCGGCCTGGTCGTCGCCCGATTTGCCAAGAACTTCGTTTATCTTGTTTTCAACATCTTGTCGTTTTTGTATTTCTTCGTCGCCATACTTATCGCGAATAGCCTGCAACTCTTGTTGCATTAACTCTTCTAATTGTTTTTTCTCTTCGCCGTGGCTTTCGGCTTCGGCAATCAGTTGCTCGTATTTATAACGGGTTGCAATTAACTCGCGTGTTTTGGCATCGTCGAACGAATCAATGTCGAGCTGCTGTTTTAAAGCTTTAATTTTATCCTGGAGCGCTTTTTCGGCAGCTATGTATTTATCCCTGGCATCTTGTTCTTCTTTGGCTTTTTTGTCGCGGGCTGCTTGCTCTTCGTCGTCAATTTTTTTCTTCTCATCGGCTTCTTTTATAAGCTCGTTGTACAATGTGTTTTGCAGTCGAATTAAACTTTCCTTACTCGATTTCAATGCGTTATCGGCATCCAAGTTTTGGTTTAATGCCTGGGCAATTAAATCTCTTTTTTCGCCTACAAGTTTCTTATCTAATTGATTTAACTTAATTAGTTCACGTTGTTCGTCGGTTAACTGCGCCATTAATTCGGCTTGTAGCTTAGAGTCCACAACATCATAATAAACACCAGTTCGCGATACCTGTTGTGTTGTTGATTTATCTTTAATGCTTTGCTCCAGTGCGGCAGCTTCTTCAAGCTTATCTATATATTTATCCCTGTTTGTAACAAGTTCTAAAATCAGACTTCTATCTGCCTTTGCTGTAAACTCTGCATTTGTAAGTTGGTTATTTAATTGCCTGTCGGTTATTTCTTTTGTTTTTGTAAGCCTGAGTTCTTCTAATCGAATAATTTCATTTATGGCAGCTTGTCTGTCGCTTAATTCGAGTTGTTTGTTTTTCGCAATAGTCCTTTGTGTTAATACTTCACCATCAATTTGTTTATTTTGTATTTCGTTTGCTCGTTTTAAGTCTTCCACCAAATCCAAATCTTGCTCATATCTCTTGCCTTCGTTATAAGCATCGCGCATTCCTTTTATCAGGTTGCTAAAATCCATGGTCGATAAAGCTCTGCTCATAACACCAAGCACTTCTTTTAATCCGCTCATGGTTTCTCTAAACTTGTCGGCACCGGCTTCTGTAGAGTTAATAACTCCCTTGGCAATAGTTAATGCTCCTGCCAATCCTGCGCCCATTCCCAAAGCTCCAACAACACCACCCAGCATACTTTTAAAACTGCTCCATGCGCTACTTGCACTACCTATAGATTTGCGATGCTCGTCGAGTATGCCTTTTAGTTGTTTTATTTCTTTTGCCTTGGCATTGTATTCTTCGCTGCCACGGGTCATGGTTTTAATCTCGTTGCTGGCTTTCTTAAACTCACCACCAATATTTTTTATGTTGTTCACTATTTCCTTGCCATTAACAAGGGTGATTTTCATATTTCGTTCTGTTGCAGCCATGTTATTCTATTTTTATATTTTTATCGGTACCAATTCCTTTTACAAAAAACTCGTGTACAGCCTTATCAGCATAATAGTTTGCCAGTATTTCTACAAGCACAGGAATACGTTGTTTAAACACGGGGTTAATCCAATCATTAGGTTGTCGTTCAAGCCTTCGCCCAATGGTTATGGTGTTGTCTTTATTATGCACTACGCGAATAATTTTACCATTGGCAACCTGGTACCCGCGCCCCACACCTTTATAAATAAATATACCCTGTCGTTCGAATTTCCACACCGCGGCGTAGGCATCACCTTCGGCACTAAAGTTGATATACCCTCGCAACGATGCCAGCAGCTCGCCCTTACCTTTACTTGTCATGCTTGCAATTTGAGCACGCAGCAAGTTGGTGGTATCGCTTTTCCACTGTACTATCTCCTGGTTATATGCCGTAGGTTTAAAGCCGCCCATAATAATTAATAATTTATAATTTGCACCCCTTAATCCACCCACTGGGTGAATAGCGAAGCTGGGGGGTGTGGTTATGATCCACTTTCCCCTCCCGTTTCTGTTGCCTGTATCGATTGCTTAACGGCAATCAGTTCGGCAGATTCTATGTTATTCATGCTAATTTCTACTGTTAGCTTTTTGGGTAAATATTTTATCGATTCTATCATTAACCAACGAATGTTGCTTGTTGTATCCCCGCTTTGTGGCTGGCAAATTATTTGCATAAGCTGCAACAGGTGTTTTGCACCGAAATTAACTCCCATGTTAAATGTAACTTCTTCGGTTGCCGAAATAAACTCGTACCATGTTTTAAGGTAGTTGTTGTATATGCCGTCGGTACCTTCTAAAAAAAGAGTAATGTTTTTACACTTTGTTTTGTCGAGCTCGTAGTTCGATGTAGTGGCGAATGGGTAATCTGAATCTATTCCTACAATTACATGATATGTGCTCATTCCAACCCAGTTCATAAAACGCAGTACTTCTTCGCTGCCTTCTTCTTCGCTTACTCCCAGTATCGATTTTCCTTTTTTTAATATCTGTGGCACTACAAGCGACTGTTCTATATCAATAATATTATTAACAACGGTTACGTGCGCAATATTTTTCATTAACAGCGGGTTTGCATTTAGTTTTATTTCCGTTGTTTCATCGGCGCTGTTGTTTATAAAACACTTTTGTGGAATATCGGAATAAAATAACCATCGTCGTTCGTTGTTATCGGCATCACCCGATTTAAAATAGGTATTGGTAACTGCAACTTTTACTATCTCTCCTGTTGATTTAGCCCGTGGAGCATCGGTAAGTATAAGCACATCGTCGAGTTGCTCAAAGTCTGATATACTTAAAAAATTGTCTTCGGTTGCAGCATCTTCGCCATCCCATTCGAAATCAATAGACATGTTTTTCTTTTCGGCAATTTCTATTTGTTCTCCCACAGCAACAATATCGGTAATATCGAGTATAGCTGCATCTAAAATATCTTTATTGAAAGAAAACTGTGCGCTTTGCATTTGATTATCGAAAAACAGGCTTAATCCCCAAAACATTTTCAGGTCTTTTAAAAAATCGTTCAGCATCATTTTAGGAACATGGTTTTTTAAATTTGCCGATTTGGCAAGGCGGTTTAAATCTGTTTGACTAGAGTTTACAACACTTCCTTCTGCTTCTACCATAGTCCACTCTGTAAAAACATGAGCCAGGGTACAATAAAAATAAACATGATCACCTATGTTTGCAGTTTCCATAAATGCCGAACAATACAGAATAAGTGTTACTTCTGTTAATCCGTCATCACATGTAGCAGTTCCTAATATTTCGTTAGTCGTGTTATTCCATACAGAAATTACAGGAGCATCGGTATAAGATAAAGGTCTCGATAAAACAACGCGTAAATAAAACTCGTGTAACCCCACGTGTTCTACTGTAAAGTACGAACCGTTAAATGTTGCATTATCTCCCATTGTATAAGTGGAAAATGTTATAGGGTGTGCACCCAACACATAACTTCCACCACTACATTCAATCCAGTATTCTTTTTCGTTCCATGCTAAATCGAAATCGTTGTACAACATAATTTGCTGCAGGTCGGTATCGGTAAAAAACTCTCCTGTAAAAACAAACCCCAGTATGTCGGCAAGCTCGGTTAATATGTGTTGTAAATAAAACATGGGAACTAAGGCATTCTGGTTAACAACACCCGTTGGCAGATCTTCTTCGCCCGGGTCTTCATTTATCCCGTTTCTTAAAAAGCCATCGGTTAATCCCAGGTTTCCCTTATAAGTGTAGTTGTTTAAAAAGCCATCGAATGCCGGGTTTATATCGCCGTAAAACGAAGGGTTGTAAATTCGCGGGAAATTAAAATCTACGTCGGGAAATTCTTCGAGTATCTGTGCTTCGGCAAAGTCGAACACATCTTCGGTTGTAACACCCAGCGTTATGTCGTCGCCCCAGCCGAAATCGGTTAGCAGGGTTTTTTTGTATTGTGCCAGGTCGTTGGTTGTAAATGCAACTCTAAACTTGTCGGAAATTGTTCTCACGACAAGGGAGCCTTTTAGCTCAATAAATCCCATTATGCGTAAATAATAGTTGCTGTAAACCTGCATCTTGCCACTTGCCCCGGGCTGGTTACTGTGCCCCAGTGCTTTTATGTTGGTGGCGTTTAAAGGCAGGTCGAACCAAAATACTTTGGTAGCTTCTATTACATCTTCGGCAAAAAGCGGAGAGTTAAACTCAAGCCGTATTTTTGTTTTCGGGTCGAGCGCCAGCGCTACATTATCTTTTATAAATTCAATCATAACTCGAATGCATATTGGTAACTAAACTCAATGCTGTGTAAATCGTCTTCTTCGTTATACACCTTAATCGATTTGCTTAAAATGTTGCATGGAATAATTGATGATTCGCCAATTTTGAAAAACTTGTCGTTAAGCATCTCGTGCAGGTGTTCTGCTTCGCTGCGTATAAGTCCGCCGGTATTTGCCTTAAACTCCTGTGTCTTAGATTTTACCCGCTGCACATATTCAAAGTCGGTGGCACTGTAATCGTAAGCCAATCGTTTTTTGCTTGTTTCTAAAGTGGCATTTATCTCCGCTTCTTCTTTTCCTTCGCATAGCATTGATTCAAACACACCATAGTTGTTTCGGAATAAAAACTGTTTTCCAAACCAAGGTTTGTTTTCGATATAGAACGAAACGGTTTTACCTACCTGTGCACCACCGCTAATATAAACCGACAAGTCGTACCTATAAACGGTTTTTGCCGGTGTAAAACTTCCAATGTTTAATTGCCCATATCCTGCAGGAAAAACAATTACATCGTACCGGGGAACTTCTATTAACGATTTAATAACTTGTGTTTCGTTGGTTTTGTCGGTATAAAAAATCTGGGCAACAAGGTCGATATCTTCTGTTCCTACATGGTTTAAAAAATAAATAAAGTGTTTAGAATTGACCCAGCAACGAACTCTTGTACCTATGTTATTTAAATAGTTCAATTTTGATGCAAGTGATGTAAAAAATGAATGCCCTGGCCAAGCCTGATAATCAAGTTTGCCGTAAAGCATCCAGCAACCATCAGGCTGATTCAAATTATTTAACGAATCACCATCCCATTCGTAAAACTTAACATAGTAGTATTTTAACGCGTACAAATCTTGTTCTGGGTCTGCCAGGTTCCAAAGGTCTGTTTTTATAATATCAAAATATTCTCTTAAAATATTACCTATGTAAAATACTGCAGAATCATTACTATCTGGATCGAGATAAATATCCGGAACCTGTTCATATGTAGTTGACCACCTGACCACTTCAACATATATACGTGCTACAAGTTTTACTGGTGATGCATTGCTTGTTATTTTAAACGCGGGCTTATTAAAACAGAAATCAACTATTGCCGGCGCCTGGTTTATTGTTATTGCCATTTTATAAATCCTTCCATTTAGATTTATCAATTGTTCGGTTATATTTACTATCAAGGGTTAGTGTTATTCGAACCCCTGTATGGTTGTTCGTTGGATGCAATGGCAAATGCTGCACGTTTACCGTGTTCACGTTAAAGCCACGTAATATAGATGGTTGCACTCCTGTTTCCATGTCGTACAACAAGCGGTTAACAATGTCTTGCGCAACCTTCTCGCTCAGGTCGTAAATGGTATTTATGGCGTCGTAATCGCCTTCGGCATATTTATCGATATACATGAGCGCAACAGTTCGTTGTTGCGATACGTTATCGTTGTTAGGCCCCGCTAACATAAACTCGGCACGCTCGAGCGAAAGAAAAGGATAGTTTACCTTTGTAGTAATCCTGGTTAACACTTCTTCAACATCGATCCTGAAAAAGTGTTTGTTTGTTGCCGTGTGATTTATGGATATGTGATTTTTGGCAATGTTCTCGAAATATTGCTCCAGTTCGCTGTACATACGCTTTTTATTTGCAAATATGCAAGGCTGATGAATGCAAAAAAAGGACAGGGAACAGGCTTTTTGTATTTACATTTTATACATTTGCATTATACCTAACCAAAATATACACCATGGATAACGATGAAAACGCACCCGCGCAACAACAAGAAATAAGTGATATCTTGTTAAAGAAGTTAACCGACCTGTTTATTAAAAACTATAAACCGGTTAATACAGAAGTTGGTTCGCTCTTGTTAACAACACAGGAAATTACCGACAAGTTTGCAGATATACTTCCCGAAATTACCGACAACCAGGTAATGACTACTCTCGAAACATGTGGATTTAAAACAACAATGATTAAAAAAAGTACAGGGTTTGATTTGTACTGGATGCTGAAGGAGAAATAATAAAAATATGTTTTATAACATAGATTTTGTATTTTATCCTGCATATATTTGACGAGTTAATTGTATGACAATCGGATTCCTCTTACTAACATGAGAAAACCGCAAAATTGAAAAAAGCCCGGAACCCACAACCGGGTTTTTGTCGTCTGTGGGGACGACATGGCCAGGCGATCTGCCAATATAAAGATCCCAGAAAGGAGGAAACTTCGATGAATACAATTAACGAACAAAAAGATCGTCCTGGTTATAAGTTGGTTTTTTGTCGTTTCATTCGTAAGAATGGAAAGATCATTTATCCAATACGATCCAGATTCTTTAGATTCTGGGTAAAAATCGATAATTAGTATCGGTCTTTTAGGAGGGTGTGGGCTCTCCTTTTTAGTGTAACAAACTACTAGCGCTTTTTGTTTTTACTATCCTTAATTAAATCGTCAATCTTACTCAGAATATTTAAGCACAATGATCGTGCTACCTTATCGAAATCTTCGTCGGTGTTTCCGTCGGCAAGGTTCCACATCCACTTATGCCATTCTGGCAAACTTATGGGCTTATTATCCACGGGCTGTGTTTTTTCTCTTACAGGAAAAAGATGGGTAAACTTTTTACACATATCCTTGCGCACGGCTCCATAGTTAAATAGTATTGCCAAACGTGCTTCGGGTATTAGTTTTTCAATAAGCATGGATCGCCCGGGAATAAGTGTTTCGTTAAAGTCTTCACGTACATCGCGATTGCCTTTCCTGTATTTTTTGCGCCTGGGCCTAAAGAGTGTTGCAATAAATTTATTCAGCTGTTCCGGGTTTTTATCGCGGGCATATGCAAAGTAATAGGTATCGGCAAATAAGAACTCACCCATGGTAACATTTTTAAATCCGTCTTCTGGTCCATACAGGCGCATCCCATTTTTTAATCTTAAAAATACAGCCCATTTCTCAATGGTTTTCATTTCTGGATAAACAGCAATATGTTGAATAACAAACCTGTTGGTTTCTCTTTTCTGGTCTAGAAACTTCGACAACTCCAGCCGCGATGTTGAATCATACCATGGAGCATTCATCACCCTGAATACTTCAAGCAGTTCCGACTGGGTTAACTCATCCCACGACTTAGACCTGCGCACATTTTTGCCGTGTTTTATTTCTATCATTTTTTCTTAATTGCTTCAGCAACATTTTTGCTTATTGTTTCGGCACTTCGGCCAATAACATAACCACCCATTCCAATACTTAACAGCTCCCAAAAATCGCCAGGCAATACTTTATAAACGTTTACAGCGTTTGGAAAAAACGCAGGCTGTAAGAAATAGGCATAAATAACAACCAGTGTAAAACAAAGCATTGTAATCGGCCGCCAGCTTCGCTGTAACCAATTGCCCTGCATTTCTGCTGTTAGTATTTCTTTTTGCGATTCAATTAATAAACTGGTTAAGCTGTTAGCTTCGTTAAGCAGTTTTGTTTTGGCTTCTATTTTTTCTTCCTGGGTAGTTAAATTACTATCGAAAGCATCGCCAATGTTTTTAACAAGCGAACCTGCTGCTTCAATTATTTTAGTTCCAATTTTCATATGTGTATTTTTTATATGGTTTCGAAATGGGGCCTGTCTTGTAGTTGCTGGTCTATGATTAAAATACCATCGCCATCCCAGTTGCCACCCCAGCGAAGCTTTCTTTTGATTTTGCCTTCTCTAAACAACCTATCGGCAGTACATAGAATCCACCCGGCAACAAAAGCAAGATGTTCTTTATCGTACATCATGTCGTTTCGTTCCGGTATATAAATATATATATCTACAGCATCAGATGGTGTGTGCAGGTGTTTTGCTTTTTCTTTTTGTTTTAGATCGCGTGGATCTAACGAGCTGGCGCCTTTAAGAAAATACTCGAGCTGTTGTTCGTAGGTTCTACCACCTTGTGCAATACCAAAATCAACAGGGCATGTTGCAACCGATTTACGCATTACAAGCTGAATATCGCTGTTAGCTGTATTTAACCTGTCGTTTGATGTTTTGCCAAATGCTCTCATGGTTTATTTAATTAATAACTTCACTAGTTCTGCAAAATTCATTGTTGATGCAAGCAACATCAATCCTAAAAGTATAAGGACAAAAAACAAAGGTTTTTTAGAAAAGAATCTTACCGACTTTGTTTCGCATTCGAGCACTGTAACACGCCCGTTTGTTTTGGTTGTTTGCTCGAGTATGTGAGAGAGTTTCTCGTTAATCAGGTTAAAGTTATTTTCCTGGTGCAAATACACACCCCTGAACTTTTCCTCAATTAACTCGCGTTCTTCTTGTTTCATTTGTGGTGGTGGTTAGATTAATTATAAAGATTATATAATTCTCTTTTAAAAATAACTTTAGATAAATCAACTCCTTTTAGTATTTCGGTAAAAGTTAAGTTTTTGTATTTTACCCCGTTTATTTCAATTCCAAATTCATCTATTTCAATAGCTTCGATAAATAAATCTAAGTGATCTTGTTTAGTTCTGTTATTAAAACACCCTTTTGCTGCTCCTAAATATTGAAATAACTCAGTCTGAAAAGGTTTATAGCCATCGTCGTGAATCCATAGGGTAAATTCATTTTTTGCAGCGTACAACTCAACATCGTAGTTTTCCTGCAAGTAAGCAAACTGCTCGTCTGTTAATTTGCTTTTATCTATGTATATCTCTATTCCGTTCGGATATCTCATGATGCGTAATAGTTTTCGTATTTAATTCTTAATACTACATTGCCAATCTCAATGTATTGACCAATAGGCGCATTATTTACCGCACCGTATCCATAAAATCTGACAGGATAAAGCCCTCCAATACCTGTTGCTGTAAATTCAAGTTCACACGCTATTGCATTTGCTGTATTTATTGCACAATTTTTGGCATACACATTAACACCATCATACGTATTAGCAACAAACAAACCATTAGACCTGTATTCATACTGTAATAAATATTTTTTGCCAATAGTATAAATATTACCGGTAACTCTCATTATTCGTACATATCCTGTCACTGTTATTTTAGTAGTATTCTGATTTTTAGTTGTAAATCCATTTTGAATAATATTGATAGCATAAGATGAGTTAGTAGTATCTTTAATCCCATCCCAATTATCCGCTAATCCATCTGAGTTGCTATCAGTAACAAAATCCCCATTGGTTGCTATATTGGCAGAATAGAATGTATCTTGAATACCTATGTAATTTTTTAGCTTAGTTAAATTCGTCGATGTTTGAGCAACTGAATAAATTAATAGTTCGCTCCAACTTGCTATTACATTACTTGTATCTGTTGTGGCTAATGCTTTTAAGAAGAACATATTATCTGCTAAAAGCGATTGACTTAAAATAACAGCATAAGCAAAATCAGTCATCTTCCAATAATGTCTAGTCATTTCACTTGTGGCATCGTAATAAATACCAACATAAGGAAAATTGTAGGTTTCGGGTAATCCAAAAGCGTTGCCAACATACGAACCTTTATCAAATCGATCGTCGTTTAAAACTGAAAAATCAAATAGTTGATCTAATCCCGAACCGCTTACATAAGGAATTGAAACACCACCTAGTTTATCAACTAAATCTTCTCCTTCTGCTGATTGTGTATAAAATCCTGTAAGATTAGTAAAAGAGAATGTGTAAGTAGTTGCGTTTGCAGCATCGCAATAAGCTGAATATTTTGAGCCTTTGTAAGCACGTACACGATAGTAATATTCTGTTTCTTGTGTTAAACTTTCGCTGTCGTAAGTTTCTATGCCTGCAGCTACGGTATCTATTTCGGTATATGTAAGTCCTAAATCGTCTGAACGCTCAATAGAGAATCCAGCTTCGTTGTTTGAATTGTCGGTCCATGTTAATCGAATAACGGTATCGGAAACAACAAGCAATGTTAAACCTGTTGGTGCTATGGGTGTAATCAAAGCTGCTCCCGGTACAACAGGGTGTAGTATTGGGCTTATTATATTTTTAAAACGATTAAACATACCTAGTATGGTTTTACATAAGTTTGAGCTGGGGTTGCTGGTGTTTGTAATGGTTGTTTTCTAAATTTAACAGGATAATCTCTGTCGGTATAATTATTCCATTGTATGTACAATCGAAAAACTACTTTACCTGCGTCGTTAAAGTATTCTTGTATTTCCCAATTCCCTACACCTGTTTGTTTTTGTACAATATCGAATCCTCCATCGGAGTCGGCCGGGAAAAATGTTCCATCTTTTACTTGTTGCATGGTTTTATGGTTTAAGTTATTATTATTTTTCTATCTGTATTATCAAAGCTTGGATTAAATGTTGTGTCATCGTCGCCAATAAAATCGGCATATTCTGGCAGGTTATCAATGTTATCGTCTAAATATGTTTGTAATGCCTCGGTATATTTGATGGCTGTTTCTGTGGCCGAGTTAACAATAGCCTTTGTTTTTTCTCCATCAGATCGTTCGTCTTTATCTTTATATCCAGATGCAAGAAAAGAAGTAAAAAATAATCCTTTGTCGGTAAAGTTTGCGCCGAGTGTTCCTGCCGCTTTTGCTATTGTAAAATAAGCCAGTGCATTATTTATGTATGGCAATAGTTTTTTATAATCAGAGTTTTCGGTTTCGTCAATATCTCCATCTAATACCAACTCTTTCATAGTGTCGAACAATTCAGTACCAAGCACCGGTTTAATATTAAAGTCTTCGGCCAGCTTTAACGAAGAAAGTATATTTAAATAAACAAGCCGGCTGCCTTTAAGCGGTTTGTAAATCTTAGTAAACTCCTTGCTCGATTTTATAAAATACTGTCGCTGTTCCTGGTACTCATCAGAATCGGCCCACTTAGAAAATACACTTTCGTCAACATTGGCTTCCATGTATTCCAAAATATCTTCGAGCGCATTGTAACCAGTGGTAGCAAAATAATCTTTTATGTTTCGCTCTTGGTAACCAAACAACGATTTGTCAGCATCGTACTCCACGCGGTGGAATCCGGCATCGGTAATCTTTATGTTTAACAATTCAAAACCTTCGAAGTAAGCCAAATAACAAATGGCACGCTTACACATACCAAGTACCTTATCCATTAATGGTTCTTCTTGTGCCGATTGTACATTATAAACGTTTAGATCTGTTATAAAATCCAGCCCAAGTATTTCTTTTAAATACTTATTTTCGGCTACATCAATAAATGGCAGCACCTTATCTATGGTTGCAGAAACCGAAATGGGTATGTAGTTTCTTATTTCGTCGGCTGTTGTTATTAACATTAGCTTAATTTTTTAGTCCCGCATCCAGAGTCGAGCGTGGTTAATATTATGCTTCGGTCTTTTATCTTAATGTCATCGTCCAGTTTAAAGTTATGGCGAGCCATCATTTCAACAGGTGCGTTTACCTCGTGGCGAGATAAAAATGCCAGGGCATTGTCAATTAAAAATGCTTCGCGAATATCAGATCCACCACCACTGTTTGAGTATGGTCCTCCGCTAAGAGATAAACCTTTTACTGCAGGGTTAATATTTAACGAGGTAAATATCTCGGCATTGCTTGCAGCAGCTTGCGGCAGGTACTCATCCGATTTAAACTTATCTTCAATAACATCAATCTCCCACTTTTCTTCTGGCTTTCCCTGTGGGTTAAGTTCGAAGTGTGTTATAATGGCTTTCTTTGCATTTTTTGTTGTAGTAAGATTTTGTTCAACAGCATCAAGATCGGCTTGTATTTTAGCTTTTCGCTCGGTCTTTTGCTCATTCGAAACATAATCTTCTTTAGGGTATTTCTTATCCCAATAAGCATAAGGTATTTTAATGTGGTACTTTATGCTCATCTGGTTGTCGAACATGTACATTAAAAACTCACCTATTTTAATGCTTATATCAAGATGTTTACATTCACGAGCACTGTCCCACGAAGGGAGCTGGTAGTAAATGTTTCCGGTGGTGTTTTTATTTAATGGATAAATAAAGTTTTTCAGTTCTTTTGCTCTTGCCAATATTTCGTCTTCGGTGCCTTCGAGATCAATAACATCAACTACCTCGTAATCTTCTTTACCAGAAACATCGGGCCACAACGAAGATATCAAGCATTTTTTAATAACACCGTTTTCTTTCTTGGTAAACCTACACCATGGAGCGTCAATACTTTTAATGGTTGCAAAAGTATTTCCGCTTTTGTTCATTATAATCTGTGGGAAAGCCATGGCATATTCAAAAAGATTCTGGTATGCGTCTGCTCTGTATTTTGTAATCATTCGCGAGTTAATAAACTTATCAAGCGCGGGGTTAAAGTAGGGTTCTGTTATTTCAGATCCATCCTGGTTATAATCCGTAACTTTTACAGCGTACAATCCTTGCCCAACATGGAGCGCAATCTTGTAATCAATACCCGATCGAAGCGCAGGAGATTTTCTTAAATAAGGCATTAAGGTATTGTTTGGAAAATCGTTACCCGGCTCAAACCACGCAGCAATAATATAATTGTCAATCTTTATCTCGTTGTCTTTATTTTCTTTTACGGTAGTAGACTTAGGGCTTGCGGTTGTAATTTCTTTTGCCGAAACAATACTGTTACTACCAGCAGCAAACATTGGGTCGCCGTCTTTATTCCAAGATACTTTCATTATAAAACAACTTTCTGTTGGTTAAACTCTACTATTTTCCAAATACTAATGGCGGTATAATGCCCGTTGTTTTTGCCTTCTCCATCAATAGGAATACATCCGCGCATTTCGTTATCTTTTAAATTCATGTTTGCACCAGATTTAACCGCGCGTTTATAATATCTATACTCACCGTTCTTTGTTATAAAAGCTATAGAGAACGATGCGTCAACGTCACCGGTTTTAATTTTATCCCATTCATTAAGCAACTGATCGAGCCTTATAGTACCTGGCATAATCTTTTTTTATTCAAATATGGGCTTATAGAGTTCTCAAAAAAAAGGACAGGCAATTTTTACGGTTGTTTTCTCAAAAATTAAGTCTTAAAAATTTGATGTTTATTTTATTATAAAAAAAAACAGCCCGAAACGTATCATAAATCTGTAACTGTGGCACGCATTACCGCCCTATGGCAAAAAGAAATTTCCAATATCTAAAATAATAGATATATGAAATATCAATAAATATCAATAAATATAATGGTTTTAAAGAATGAATAAAGCTATACTATATCCTTGCTGCGATGAAGTCGCTTCCTTTCGATAAAGAGTTATAGTCTACCCAAAGGATCTTGTCTGCTGCATCTGTTGAGTGAGTTGCTTCTTCTGGTGGTGTTTTGCTCTTTATGTGTTCAGATGTTTTGTCTTTCTTAAACTGTCCTTCTCGTTCTATCACTTTAGTGTTCTGCATTGCTATAATCAAGAACTGACAGTTGTTGCCATTGATACGAACTACAGGAAACTTCTCGTTGTTCTCTTTAAACACATTTGTCCATAACAAATACTTCTCGTGATGTGGTGGTTCCTTGGCTTTGTCTTCTTTTAACATTACATTCCAACCAAGCTTACGGAACTTATCTATTGCTTGTTGGTTGTATGTAACTCCTGTGTTTGGTTGTCGCTCGTCGCCATATTTATCTTTGTAATATATAACTGTTCTGTCGTTATGAAAGCGATAATACTTACAGAAGTCGTCAACAACATCGTCAATCATTACATGCCCAGTATTTGGCTTGGCAAAGAACTCCTTAACATAATTCTTGGTAAGCTTCTTATCTGGATCAACCAATGTGTTATCCTGGACAACTATTAAAAATGATATAGACGCACCCCAATCAGGAACAATCTTAAGTGGCTTGTTTGATTCTACATCTTTATCGAACCGGCTATCTGGAGATCCTAACTTTTTAAAGTTATAATCCAGGCTATCGATAAAGCTATAATTATAACTGTCGTGATAAACCTGCTTTTCAAGGTTGATGTTATAATAACAATCTTCAACCTTATCGACAATCATATTCATAATTTCGATAAAAAACGTTAGTCGGGGAGTTGTTCTGTATTGCTCACGAATATATGACATTCCAACATTATCGATGTTATCAAACGCATTTGCCAGGGTAAATAACATCCCTTTTTTTGAAACAAAAGGAGTCATTCTTTTGCGTATGCGTTGTATTTCGTTCCATTGAGCAGCAAATTCGTTTGGTTTTTCTATTTCGAGAAGATCTAACTGCATTTTTACAATACGATTCCACAGTTCTTTATAACGAATGCCTGCTTCTTTTTCGTAATAATCGCCGGCATCGAGCAGCCATTTGCCCTCGTTTGAGTATGGCATTGATGTTGAATGATGTGTTCCGTGATGCCAGGACAACTTGCCAAATCTGTTAAGATTACCACGGTTTGTTGCATGAATTTCCTTATTATATCGATCAATGTCGATGGTTAATGTTTCGTCTGTAAGTTCAAAATCGGTGTTTAAACCACGACCAGATCCAACTCTGTCCTGACTAGTTAAATGAAAACCAACTGATCCTTGTGGGTTCCCAAAAACCATATAATGTTCGTATGATAGTGGAGCTTCGTATGGCTCTCTCCATCCCCATATTTTGGGTGGTTTTTTACCAATAAAAAAATCGCGGTTACGTAAATAACCCATTCGTTCTAAAAAAGAAATCATTGGGGGAAGTGTCCTGGTTAAAAGCTGCATATATGTTTTACCTGTCATAACAGAGCTAGACCGGGGCATTGATTTAACGATCCGATCTACCTTGTTTCCCTGACTGTTCGACTTTCCTGTTCCACGACCCCAAACCTGAACCTCGTGTTTGGGATTTAATAAAACAGAAATTAACTGGGCAGGATTTAATTTAAGCGTCCTGTTTGCCATCTTCTTTTAGTAATTCAACTGCTTCAACATCTTCTATTTCGTTATATAAGGTATTAATGATTTGCGACATTTTCTTTTTAGGAACTTTCTCTATTCCTTTTGCGTTCAAATCCAGCTGATGGCTTTCGCCGTTAATCTGTAAAATCATATAATAATTATGTTGCTGCAGATCTTCTTCTCTAAATGTTTCAGGATCTTCTCTGTCGAGAGCCTTAAGTTTAACATAATTTGATATTGCCCTGTTCATATTTCCGAGATCTGGTGGACGTTGCTTGGCTGCCATCTGAAAGGTTTTAATTGTCCACTCCAGGGCGATAATTCTGTCGGCTTCCTTGCTTGTTTTATTAATATCGCCATATAAATCGCGTGCAGCTCTTACATCTCTGTAAGCCTGTGCGCGGCTTATTGTAAATCGATTCATTAATAACGGAATAGCCTGCTCGTTGCTGTTATAATTAACCAATAGCGTAAACGCGGCATCGAGCCTTTCGAGCACGTCTTTTTCTTTTTTGCTTAAAGGAATTCTGCTTTCGCCATATATCATATACCCTTTAATACGATCTAAAACAGTACCGTTTGTTTTAATCTCTTTGATTAAAATATCGTCGGTTTTTGATACATAGTTCTTCATGCGAAACTATTTGCCCAGCTTTTTGTTCAACTCCTCAATTTCTGTGTTTATTTCGGACAGCTTTTTAATTTTAGCTTCTTTTTTTGGTCCAGGAGGCAAATCTTCAATGGCTTTTGTTGCTTTTGTTCGTTGCGACTTAAGGTTATTTAGTCGTTGAAGATCATGGGCACTTGTTTGATCTTTTTCGGGAGCTTTTTCGGCTGGCAACGTAAGTTTTTTTTCGTAGGCATCAATTTTAGCCTTAAGTTCGTTAATACGACCGGTTAATTGATCTACTTTTTCGCCAAGTGCTTTACGTTTTGCATTATTTGCCCTGGTATCTTGTTTTGGTACATCGTTTATTTGGGCATGAATAGCAGCTCTTTCCTTTTGTATTTCACCGCGTTCAACAATCATAAGCTGAACTTCTTTTGGCAAATCACGAAACATTGGTTTGCCATCAGACTTATTTTTGCTTTGTTTTTGTGGCTGGGCTGGTGTTGTTTCCTTTTTTGGAGGAGCTGATTGCTTAGATGTGGCTTTATACCCTGGCAAATCGGATGGTTTGGCATGAATAAACTTTTCCGGCAGTCCGGCTTTCATTACCAGCTTATAAGCAAGCTTTTCCTTGCGACTTTCGGTGTCTTTACGTTGGAAATTTTTAAGCAATGTGGCATTATTACAATGTTTTGCATACAAATCAACGCCTTCTTCATAAGGTTGTCCGGCACGTAACCAGGATAAAACTTCGTCTTTTATCATTTTTTTAGAATTTAGTTTATAATTATGTATTAAAACTTGAAATTCAAAGGTTATACAATGGCAATTGCTAAAAAAGGACAGTTAACTCTCACAGAGCTGCGCAAGCTTATACATCAGCTTTTCTCTTGTTTTTTCCGATTCTTTGTGCCTGAATATTACCTTCAAATTTGTATTGCGACCATATTTATTATACAATTCAACACCTTTTTTATAATCCCTGTTTTCTATGCTCAGATATTCTAAAATATGAATTACGGGGTCTTTTTCCATGTCGTATGTTTCATATTTTGATGGCAACGAAAGATAATAGGCCAGGAAGTATTTTAAATACCCGTTTAAACCATTATCGTTATACGAAATGAATGTTGCTGATTCGAATATCTCTTTGAGCTTCTCGAGAGTCTTAAAATTAAATATTTTTATCTTCAAATCGCCGACATGTTCTTTTTTATTGGCAGGGACAACAGGATTTGCATAAATAGACTTCATGGTATACCCGATATCAAATTTAAAATCGAATGTAGGTACTATTTCTAAAAACTTCTTTTTATTAATAATAATGGGCACATGAATGTCGAAATGAAATGTTGAATAGCCTTTTTTTCTTAACACTTCGTATGTTCTTTTTAAACGTTGACGATGCAATTCAGAATGCCAGAAAGTCTCTGGAAAACTTTCGAAATTACCACAATGGTAAAACCCAATATCGCTAACATGCATAGGAGCGTTAATGATATGATCGTCGTTAATGAAAAGAAAATCTTCAGATATACGTTCATCCATACAGGCTTTCATTACCTTAAGCGCAATGTTGCCATCGGCATTTGACTGTAATGGATCGTCTGCAGGAATAAAAATGACATTGTTTTTGTCAATAAAATTGGGTTGTTTACCAACAATAACTATATTGCGCACCCCTTTCAGGTTTTTTTCTATTGCGCGTAACGAGAATCGGAGCTCGTTATCGTGCCACCGGCTACCGTTTCCGATGGCATAAACTACATCAAATTGATTCATAAAGTTGTAAATATTTCTGTGTTTGATTAATAATATTCAGCTCTTTAAGTGCGTAATTTCTGCACCACTCACCTATCGACGACCTGTAATACCCGATAGCAAAATCAATCATTGGTTTTATGTTTTTATTTTTAAATGCGCGGCCAGAACAGTTGTTATAAATAGATTTATCGATATTTCCAAAAGTGAGTAGTCCGTCACCCATTGCGTCCTGGTATGGCCTGTGATCTAAAACAAGTACTGGTCGTCCACAAGCCATTGCTTCAAAGACACCCCTGCCAAGAGAAACAACCATATCGGCCTGATTAATGTATTTTTCTACATCCCAAACAGGGTTTTTAAATTTATTCAGGCTAATGAATCGTATTTTATGGCCGGCAAAAGCATTGTGAAGCATTTCATTAAGCTCTTCGGAGTGTGATAATGATAATACTGTTTTAATCTCACCGTTTAACTTAGTGGTTGGCTTAAATCGTTCACAATCGATCCCATTACGGATAATTGTTGATTCAAAACCAAGAGATAAAAGATGATCTCGCACTTCTTCCGATACAGAAACAAACAAATCGGCCAACGACGAAGGTTGTTCCAGTTGTGGCACTATTCCGTGACAAGTTTGAACTACCTTGTTATTTGTAGGATAAATCTTGCTTACACAGCTGTTGTGATTCGCCAACACCATATCGTATTTGCGTGTTCGTGGATCTGTAATAAGCGGAATACTAAAGTCGGAGCAAATACGTTGACTTATTGCGCCAGGTATGTTGGTAAACAAATGTACTTCGTGCTCCAGGCGGGTAAGTTCGCCGGCAAGTGTGTATGTAAATGTTTCTGATCCACCCAGCTTCTTAAGCCAGTGGTTCGTTAGTAATATCTTCATAAATGTTATGTTTTTCTATTTCAGGTGTTAAAAGAACGCCTTTACTTATTCTTTGTTCCCACAGAATAAGTTTGCTCCCAAACGACGATGTGGTGTGTATGGCTTTTCCTTTTCTGGCTTTCCATTTCTTCGCATATTTAGGAAAGTGATTTGCATAATAGTTACACGTATCTTCCCACTGCTCAACAGATATTCCTTTGCCGTAATGCTTAACATAGCCTATGTTTAAAACCTGCCCACTGCTTCGTAAGTGTATTTCTCTTTGATCAGGAGACGAATAATCTAGTGTTTTAAGGTTTCGAAAAGCCATTAATATATTTCTATATTCCTGACCACAATACTTTCGTTCACTATAGTGTAGGTTAACATCCTCTGGTGTAATATAAAAATCGAAAAGCTTCATTTTTATACCAACAACCTGCAAAGGCATTGCTTTAAGCATAGAAAAATCAAAATCGATACGTTCGTCGGCATCCATATAAACAAACCAATCGAATGGCGATGCGTATTTTTGAGCCATCTCTAGTACCGATTTCCTGTTTTGCCATTCGGCACGTTTACGATCAGTATCCCAATGATTGGCTGTTATAATCCCTTTTACAACAGGATGATTTTCACATATTTCTACCGTATTATCTGTCGAAAAATCGTCGTAAACATATACTTCGTCACAAAACGTTGCCATATGATCAAGTGTTTCTTGTATAATGCCTGCTTCATTACGTATTCTGGTTAATCCAATTATTTTCATAACAAATGATTTTTATATCCAAAATTGGTATCTAATCTTAGGTAGTGGAAAATGTAAATACCGCGCATAAGCCTTATCTTAAGCCCGTGTTTTAATATTTCGAGACTTATTTTAGTATCAACTCCCAGTATTTTTTTGCTGCTACATTGTTTTTTAACATCGGCACGTATAAGATCCCATGTTGACTTTTTAATCATCATCAGGTGTCCGGCAATCTTGCGGTCAATTTCTTTAACTGTAAGATTTAACTCTTTTGCACAAGCATCCGAATGTCGTTTGTGATACAATATGTCGGAGTTCATCATATTAGTACCTTTGCGCACCTGTACGGTGTAATGGCATCGAGAAGCATAACAGGTAAATAATCCGGTATCGGGATATTTGTAGATATATTCCTGCAGCTGATGACCAAAGTTGGGTTGTAGCGGCATGGTATCAATGTCCATTATACAACCCCATTCGTGTGGTTGTAAACGATTCATCTCTTCGTCGATGGCTAAAAAATAGTTCTTCTCCAGCGAGTAAGGATGTAATATGCGAAATGTCTTTTTCAAAATAATAAAGAAAAATGTGGCTTTGGGAGCCACTGTTACGGTTTAAAATACCTGTAATTTTTTATTGAAAGCTTGTTTAACCGACTTGTATTGTTTGCCTAAGCCATAAAAATAGCGGGCTTGTTCTTCTGTTTCTGCATCTTTTATTTTGGCAACCAGGTCTTTGGCTGTAAATAGTGATTCTGTTTCTTCGGCATTGTTAGCAGCATTAAATAACTCGTCGTCGTTTTTATAACGAAGCTCTAGTACCTTATCGCTATAAAAATGTTCAAGGCCTTCTTCTGTCATTTTAATATATGGCAAATCGGCTTCGTACATTCTTCTAAGCATATCAGGATCAAGATCGTTTCTTCTTAAATCCACTTTATTAAAAGGTGCCGGGAACACAACTGGTCCCGGCTTAATTCCTTTTATAGTAAAATATTTACGCCACATAAATATTAATTATGAAGATGCTTCTGTTGTTGGTACTGTTCCCACGTAAAAACGTGGTGGCCCTTGTAGCTCAGAAACAAATGTCATTACATCTGCTTTTGAATCTTCACCAGATTTGCCGGTTGTTCCTTCGGCACTTTCGAGTTTAGCACTCAAAAATTCAGATCCCAATACACGTTTATTTCCATCTTTGTCGAGAACAATGAATACAAGATTATCATTCTTAACCAAGTCGAGTAAAGCTAGAGAATTGGCATTGCAACCAGGGCGGCTAAATTCAAAGCTATGTTTGAACGATTTACTATCAACGGGACCTTGTGCACTCCACTTTAGTTCACCTGTGCCCCATGTAAGATATCCTGTAAAGAATTTTTTACCACTGTTCATGGTAAAATTTCCACTATAATTCATCAGCTCTTCTACCGTTGTAGCCAACGCCTTTGTTTTTACAGTAGGCCACGTGGCAATGTCGGATGCTTTCGCAAACCAAAACTCCTGGGTTAATCCCCCGGTGTTATCCTGACCCGAAGTGTAGGTTATATCACTTAAATCCATAATAATTTCCTTTCTTAAAATTTTAGTTAACAAAGAGCAGGAACCCTGCTCTTTGTATATTATTTATTAGGATCCGCTTCCGCTTGATTCGTCGTAACGTTTGCTTACGATAAACTCTTTCCAGTTTACGGTTGCAAACTGCAATCCGAATACCCACTTCATAGTTGCTGTAAACACATAAGGATTACCGCTATTGAAAGCACGCATGTTTTGCATGTCGTTTGGATTGTCGGTTCCCCAACGGATATTGTCTTTAGTAGTCAATATTACGCGTTGGTTGTTAAAGTTGCCCATTCGTACAATGCGGCACTTGCCATTCGATCCTTCGAGATACAACTGGCCAGCTGCGTCAACCATTGGGGGTTTGTCGTGTTCTTCACGATACCAATCGTCGTACATGTCGGCTAAGTCGATAGACATAAACATATCGCCACCAGCGTCGCGCATTGATTTGTGAGCCATTCTCCACATTTCTTTCAGCTTATCGCCAATGTTTGCAGATGAAAACTCTGCTAAAGCATCGTAATAGTTCAACTCTGAAGTTGCAATTTCGCCTGCAACAATCGCTTTACGAACCAATTCTTCGATACCATCGAAAGAATCTTGTAAGCGTGCTCCGCTGGTTAGCTTGCCAATAAAAATTGCGTCGAACAATTCTTCACTAGCAACACTAATACCATACTGAACAAGCCACTTAATAAATCGGTGGTTTTTAGCTTCTTCCACATCGGCGCGAACACCTTCGGCATAGATATAATCTATAAAGGTTTTGCGATAACGTTCGGGCTCGTCGCTCATTTCTGCCACGCAAGGGTAAACAGTTAATGTGCGTTGTTCTGGAGTACCGATAGTTTTATCGGCAGAGAAAGTACCGGTGTACTTTTTAGAGATTGCCCCTTTTTTCATTTTGGTGATCACAACCGAGTTTGCAACTCCGGTCATTGGAGTCATGTATTGCAATGCGTCGCTGGCCTTTAATAAAGGTAGCGGTTTTATTTCCTGCTCGTATCGTTTTGCAACGTCGTTAAACGCGGAAATGTCAATAGGTTTGGTTAAGTCTGCCATTTTTTATTTATGTTTTAAGATTGATTTTGCAACTTCATCGGCTTCATCAAATGGCTCTTCGATTGAGTTTAATACAGGATTAGGATCTGTGCCTTCAGGAGAAGCAGAGCTTACTGCTGGTTTTGCAGCTAGTTTTGTTTCGAGAGCAGCTTTTTCGGTTTCGAGTGTTGCCACCTTTTCCTGTTCTGTTTTAAGAGAGTTTTCGGCAGCTACACGAGCAGCTTTTTCGGTTTCGAGATCAGTTTTTAACTGACTGTTTTCCGATGTTTTTGTTGCCAATTCATCGGTTTTGCTTTGAAGCTCATTGTTTATTTTTTCAACTCCTTCTTCTTTAAGTTCGGTTGTATCCGATCCGAAAAGAGCCACAAGAGCTTTCCATGATTCTTTAATTTTCATTTTATCTGGGTTTTGATTATAGTTTTTTGAGAGATTAGCAGCTATTTTAATGGCATAATCCAGCGTTCCTATTTCGTCAGCAAGTCCAATTTCAACTGCCTGCTCGGCAAAATACATCTGCCCTTTAAATGGGTCTGATTTTATTTTTTCGCCGCGAAATGATTTTATATCATTAATAAAAAACTGATTAAACTCGGATATTTTATCTTTGATTAAGGAGGTGTCGTCGTTATTAAAAGCTTCTCTAAAAGCCTTATTCTTTTCTGTTGATTGTTTTGCATATACCTCTAATATATCAAGGCCAATGTTTTTAAAATATCTTTTAACATCAACCAACGTTGTATATGCACCAATACTTCCAACCTGAGAAGTTTTTTCCTGCATAACAATAATATCGCATTGAGATGCAATCCAATAAGCGGCACTTGCTGCCATGTCTTCAACAAAAGCAATAACCGGCATATTGGTGTTTTTAATTACCTGGGCAAAATGCTGTGTTCCGGCACCTTCGCCACCACCGCTATCAATTTCTAAAATAGCAGCAACAATATTTGGGTTTGAATCAGCTCTTTGAAGTATATCTGCTTTTGTTTTTGTTCCTGATGGTCCGCAAAACTGATCGTATTTGGTAATTGGGCCAGCAACAGGAATTATAACAACGCTATTTTCGGGTGCTTTTTCGGGTGAATCTGCAACACCATACTCGGAAATACGATAACCAGTAGCGGCATCAAACAATAAAGCCTTGCTTTCTAGCCTTTTTTCGCTTAGGTTTTTAATAAGGTCGTTTGATTCTCCCTTTAAAAGGTTGGCCACAATAGGTAAATAACCACTTGCTTTTTGTGGTTCAATAAGCCATACACCGGAAAGTATTTCTGAAATCAGGTTATGCATTGTTTGCTGATTAGATTATAATCTATTTGCAAACAATATTATATAGGTATAAACGGGCAAAAAAGGACAGGGAATTTATGTCATTACAATATTTACTGTCATTGTTTCATTTTCGGAAGTGTTAACAAGTACACTCCCAGGATTGGCAAAAGAGTATCCAGATTTCTTAATTTCAAAAGTATAATCTCCTGAAATTTCATTAACGGTTACTTCCCCATTTGAGTTTGTTATTAATATATGATCCTGATGACCAAAATAACTATCTAAATCATTGTATAAAACAAAGAACGCACCTCCTATTTCTGCACCTATAATAGGACTATTAGAAGAATCTTTAACCGCGAAGGTAACTGCACATAAGTCTTTTTGAATAATAATTAAATTATCTGTATACGAAGGAACAGGAGCCGTAATAAAATGATTTGTACATTTTAAATCCCACTGTAATTCTCCAACGATGATATAATATATATCATCGTATAGTGTAACACTATAATCTCCATCTTCATCTGTGTACCCCGAATCTATTGTATTTGTATTTGTGATATCTTTAATCGTAATCAATATATTTTCCAGATTTTGGCTATTGTATTCAGCGTGAAATGTTATTTCACAACTCCCGTTCATTTCTACTTCTTCTGATACATTTGAACCACTAATTACAACCGAACCTACACTATCTAAATATCCTATCTTAGATATCATATAATTATATGTTCCTTCATAAATATTAAATATTGCACAACCATCACTATTTGTTAAAATAGATAGTGTTCCTATTGTAATTAACGCATTTTCAACATCTCCAATTATGTCAAATACATAAAAATCAAGCTGAAAACTATCAACTTGCGTAAACGAATAAATTGTTTTAAGCTGGTTGCCGGATATAATAAATTCGCGCCCCGACTTATCTGAAGGCGATTTGCCTGTGCTGTATTTATCTGTTAGTCTTAATGGATTATCAATTGTTCCGGCAATCCACTCAGTTCCATTTCTATCGGTAAAAACAACAACAAAGCGCTCGTTGTCTAAATTAATTAACTGAAGTATTTGATCAATATCATTTCCTGGAACAAAGACTGAAAATCCCGATTCATTAATCAGGTATTTGTTATTTTTACTCTCGTGTTCGTAATTACCCGCACCTTGCGAAAATTGTATTTCGGTATAATCCGATGCACTTATTCCCTGTACAACTCCATTTATAACATCGCCAAAAGCTACAATATCACTTGTTTTATAAATTTTAATGGAACGCAAGCCTGCAAAAACTTCTGATATCTGGATTATATTTGTCATGCTGTTATTTCTAAATCGTTACAAAGCTTGGCTGCTGAATATGAGTGCGCGTATCTATTATCGTAATCTAAGCACAGCTTCGCCGAACTATCTATGTGGCCTGCCTGAGCTATTATTTCATTCGTATTATTCAATCCTTCGCCTATATTGGCGCTTGTTGTTCCAATTAATCCAGGATAAACATTTGACCAAATACCAACAAGATCATATAGATTAGATTCGTAATAATTGTTTCCATCTATATAAAATATCAATCCACCGGCAGGTCCTATATCTCTTAGAGAATATTGAGTTAATGAAGTAAATTTCCTGCAAGGCCTTATTCTTATGGAAGAATTTTTATATAAAATAGAATTGGTACCATCTGAAAAATTAAATAAAACACCATAAGATGCATTATATTCGCTAGATGTCCAATAAAAATTATTTGTAAAATTTCCTAATCCATAAATTTTTAAGTTATTATACATCGCGGCTATCTCGTTTTTGCTTGGTAAAAACCAATCATTCGCCCCACTAGCTTGTTCAATAATTGCTGCCGTGTTTGTGGCGCCTGTTCCAATTGCCGTTTCTGTTGTTCTAATTGCCTTGTCTGTTATATTACTAAATGTATTCCTTTCAATATCTATAGGAGCTGCTTCATAATATGTCGTGTCATCAATGTAAAATATCAATCCCCCGGCAGGGCCTATATCTCTTAAATTATACTTTCCAGAAACATCTGTAAATGAACGACATGCTCTTACGTGTGCAGTTTCTGTTTTTTCAAGTACTGATGCCGAACCTGTGAAATCAAGGCAATATGATGATATTGCATCGTATTCTGAACTAGACCAATAATACCCTGAATTAAATGAACCGAGACCATAATTATACAGATTGTTTTTTATTTCCTGAAGTTCATCTATACTTGGCAAAAACCAGTCGGTGTAAGTAATTGGTAAAACATGTAATATTTCGTTTGTTACTTCTAAGATTCTTATTTTGCTATTCCCGTAAAATTCAAATTCAACACCACTATTGTCTGCTCCAGTGCTTCCGGTGATTAACTTATATCTAAAGTTAAGCGGATTATTAATTGTTCCGGTAAGTTTAAAGAGGTAGTTATTGTCTTGATAAGCTATACAAAAGCGGGTATATTTCATTTCTTCGAACTGTAAAAGACTTTCTACCGAATAACCAGGGAAGAATGCTTTAAACGATTTCTCGAAAGATATTCCTTCTTTATTTTCTTTTTTATTTTCGTAGAACTCCCTATCTGAATAAATGCTATAGATGTATTTCCAGCTTTTACCGTTTAGCAAAGTAATGCTTTGCAGTTCGTTTAAAATAACATCACCAAACGATGCTACATCGTCAACAGGAATAAACCACAATCCTTTTATTCCCCCAATAGTATCTGCTGGTTTAGTATATGTAGCCATAAATCAAACTGTATTTGAGACATTTGTCCCAAAATCGGGGACATTTGTCCCGAAACTTTTTTCAAGTATTTCTAAGATTTCCTTGTTTCGTTGCAAATCCTTTCTTATGGCTTCTGTAGAAAAGTCGTCTTCGCTAAAACCAAAGGCATTCTGAAAGTTTCTTATGGCATCGACCCATGCCTGCCCAAACGAGTTTGCTGTAAAAATAATTGCCCGCGATTGTGATTTAATATAATCTTCGATAAACATATTGAAATCGACAACAGATTGTGCAGTAAGGTCGAAACCAAAACGGTTAAATGTGTCATCATCTATAAAAACAATTACTTCGCTTTTGTAAATCTGCTTGCCATATTGTTTCAGGTGGATGCGTTTGTTATGTTGGCAAATTTTACGTTCAAGGAGCATTTTGAAGTAATTGCCAAAATACCTGTTCTTCCGAAAATCGACAGGATTGCCATAGTTATTAATTAAATATCGTTTTACATACGATTTGCATGGTAATATCAACTCATTCATATTTGGTGGCATTTGGTTATACAAGTATAAAAAATCCTGTACTCATTAACAAGTACAGGATTATATAAGTTATTAACAACAAATTAGTTAATAAAACTATTGTCTAAAATTTTAATCATTATCTATCACGAACTTTACACTAAAAAGCACTTTAATTATACGGTTTTTTTTCACACCATTATAACTTAAACCAGTATCATGCTGGTATTTTGGAATAGTTCTTAAATTTAGATAGCTTCCAGATAGTTCAATTAATTGCACTAAACTTTCATTATTCAATTCTCCTGATTCAAATTTTTTAGAAACAAAATTTAATAGTTTATTGGTATTTTCAATAGTTTTATTCATAGTGCAATTTTTTGAACTAAATCTATAAGGTAGTTAGCCACAAATGCTACTGATGTGGCTCGTATAAAGTTTAGTGGGTATTTGACCAAAAAAGAAAAAAAAGCCCACGCACTTTTGCCCTATTGGGCAATTTGGATTAAAGACCGCAAAGTCCTTCGCATTCTTCAATAAGTTCAGGGAATAAACTGTTTTCATAACTAAAATCTATTTCTTTTAATGGTTTCAAATGTTTGCTCAAATAGGCTTTGCTTTTCAAATTTGGATATAATCTAATAGCATCGTCAAAATCACAAGCCTTTTTAAATTCTTTCGGAAATACCTTTTTAAATCGCTTCCAGTAAGCATCAGAATGAAAAGGGCAAATTAAACATGCACTTTTCATTGGTTCCGGTGTATTTGTTTTCTTATACCAATCTACAATACTGTCAATACGTATCTGTTTTTCAATTAATGGATAGTAATTTTTAATGTACTTCACATTACTCTCTTTCATTCGCTCCATTTCATCAAGGCTTATGCCAATCCAAAGGCGAATTTTATTTTCACCCCTTACGGCTTGTAAATGCTGTCTAAGTGGTTTAATCTTATAATCATTAGTACATTGTCGCATTATCAAACAACCAGAACCAAGCCGAAGCGGAAGCGAAGCAACTCTTTTCTTTTTGCCGTTCACATATTCAAGCGTATCGGTCAAAATATTTCCTTCACTTACTACAATAACATCAAAGTTGTATTTAGTTTTTACAAGGTCTTTAAGCCATTCAAAATATGAGTAAACATAGTCTGGTTCGCAACCAGTATCACTAAATATTGCAAAGTCGGGTTTATATTTAAATTTACCTTCAAGTGCCTGCAACAGCATATAAGTACTTTGCTTTCCTGCTCCCAAAGAAATAACGTCTAAAAATCCCCCCTCTTTTTTTTCTTTTTTTTCATTCATTCTCGTATCAACTTTAGTTCGTAAAATCCGCATCAGATGGCTAACATGTTACATATTGCAAAAGCCATACAAAAGCGGTGCGCTGAATCGGGCGGTAGTGGTTGGCTTTCGACAACATGTAACCGACCGTTGGCAACAAGACTGCAAGCAGTCAGGCAAGTCATTTTGCCTTTTTGTATTTATAAAAATTGTTAGCCAAACAATCTGCACAGTAATCATAATTATATCCAGTTCCATGTTGGCAATTAAGGCAAAATTCTTTCTTGCCTTTCTTGTTGCCAACGCTTTGGCTTTCAGATAATGCTTTTAAAATTTTTTCTATTTTAAAGTTTATCAATACTAAGCACACCCCAAGTGCTATGAAATATATATGTTGTGTCATAATAAAAATTTTAAATTATTCGTAATTATTTACATTTTACTTACTTAATCTTGCAGTCCAATTGCCAACAGGCTGTATAGCGAAAGCATTATCTGAATGGCTTTTCGCCTTCGTAAACTTCGGCTCTCGCCATACAGCCAAAGCGTTAGAATTAATTATTCGCTCAGCTTCGCTTTTCCTTCCTTTCAGCCCTCAAAATGCCTAAAATAATTAATTCTAATGTTGCAAGTTATATGCCTTCCCTCATGCCATATGATACTCTAATAAAATCCAGTTCGATCATCCACATAACTAATTCTAACTAAGTTATCATATGCCATAAAAATTAAGAACTCTCTTTTAAATCATTAATTTCAAAGCAAAATTTAGCCATTAGATTGGCAACATGATACATTGATTTAACCCCTTTGCACAAATCAGGATTATTATTCATAAATTTTTTTGCTTTTTCAATTAATTGCTTTTCAGTAACTAATTTCTTTTCTATTTTTTTCATAAGTTATTGGTTGTATAATTAATGTTCTTAATTTTTCCGTCACATATAACTTGCAACATTATGTACAAGCACTACATCTGTTCATATAATAAAGGTTGTAGGTCAAGTCCATAATTTTTAAAAATTTTTCCCACCCTATTTTTGCCTTTTTCAAAGTCAATTGGATTTTTCTCAATAATTATAAAGTCTCTGTTTGTATTTATACAAGCTTCTGCAAGTGTTCCAACCCCACTTGTATTATCAAGAACTAAATCACCTTTGTTGCTATAAGTTTCTACAAGCCATTCATTACATTCAACACTTTTTTCTGTTCTATGTTCTGCCTTACTTGGGTGTGGTTTTTGAAATGTAATTATACTTTTAGGGTACTTCAAAGTTTCTCCAGCTCTTTCATCATCTGTTTGTTTAAAATATCCGTAATTCTGGTTTTTGTGGTCTTTTACTTTGTAAGCGTTTCCCTTGCTATGTAGCGGCTCTCCTTCTGTCATTTGTGGGTTATACGTAGGTAGTTTCCTATAAAAAACAGCTATCTGTTCGTGTACCCTTAATGGCATTCTGTTAGCATTTAAAAATCCGCTAACAAGTTCTTTATTCCATACTAAGTCATATCTAAAATGCTTTCTATTGCTTTGTACCAAGTCCACATAAAATAAACCCTGTGCATAAAGTGTTATTGCACCGTTTGGCTTAAGTATTCTATAATACTCTTTCCAAAGTGGCTCAAAGGGTATTACAATATCAAGTTTGTTATTAGTCAAACCGTATGGTAAATCGCAACAAATCATATCAATACTTCCATCAGGTATCAGTTTCATTTTTTCAAGGCAATCACCTTGTATTATTTTGCTTTTTTCAAAAGCATATTTGCCATCCCACATTTTTAAAAATTATTACGTTTGTATTTTTAATCAACTTTGTACTGTATTTACCGTACCAGTACATAACACGTAATATAATGCACCCTACGGGTCGCTTCGCTGCATCATATTACCACCGTTATGGTTCATGCTAAAGAACCAGACACTCTTCTAAAATCATCCCGACAACAAGTTCTTTATGTTCATGTTTAGGAGCCCACGACCCCATTAAAGCACGTGCATACATAAAAGCATTTTCTTTCCATGTTCCTTTAACATCGTCCTTAAAGTCAAATTTTCCACCCTTATAAAATAGTTCTGAAAACTTTTTCATTCCCTTTTGTGGGTTTCTTTTTTCCGCTTCTGAAACCAATTCTTTTGGTGTGTTAAATGTTGGAAAGGCTAAATCGGCTTTCGTTACTTCTGGAAATTTGTAAGTTGATAAATCCATTTTGATATAATTTTAAGTGTAACAATCTGATTAACAAAGCACGAAACCATAACACATGCAAATAAATTTTAACCATACTATTTAAATCTATTTGTTCTATCAATTTGCTCTTGTGTTATAATTCCTTTTAAAATCATATTATTTGCAGTAATATCTTTTATAATATCTATAATACCTTTGCTTTTCTGATATATTTCATAATGAGAAACACTACAAGGAAACGTTGTGTGCGAAACATTATATTCATCTGGATTTGAAACATATTTTAAAAGGCGTTTTTCTGCATTTGTCATATAAAATTTATTTTAGTTTAGCAATTCTAATTTAATCTTGTACTTAGCGCACGGTTTGTAACCATGCGTAAATGCCATTACAGCATGTGAAGCGCCTTACAGCTTTACTTTTGCTACGCAAAACCGCTGTAACGGCACTTATGCTTTAAGTCGTTATACTCCCATATTTCATATAGGAGATAAATACTCGGTATAAATACCTTTGTTAACATAAGGCTCGTGGTTTATGGTTATTGTTTCAATCATTTTTCCTGTGCCATTACAATCTTTGCATTTTACATCTACCGGCCACCATCCTTCGGTATGGCCACGAAACTCATTGTGTGTTTTAAACTCTTCGCCGTGGCATTCTGTACATATTATTATTCTTCTTGTTGTTGTATTCATCACCTTCCTATTATTTTTTTTCTTAATATGTTAACAGACATATTACTTTTTGTTAAAAAATTTAAATGTGTTATTAAATTATCTACCTGTGTTTTTATTTTAAAATCAGTATCATAAAGGTCTATAATTGTTTTTTTTGCATGTAACACTGTGGCATGATCTTTTCCTCCCAGTTGATTCCCAATAACTGTAGTACTAAACCGTGTATATAATAAAGCCATTACCATTGCCAGTTGACGAGAGTAAACAATTTCTCTTTTTCTGCTAATTTTTATCATTTCTTCAATAGGAATTGAAGTAGATTCACATACTAATTCTACTATTTGTAGTAAGTCAAATTCAATTTCATCTGAATAAATTGCATCAAAATTGAAGAAATCTGGATCTTCTTTTTCAATTACAAAAGTGGGTAGCAATAATCCGATTGCCGCAAGGGGACTAAGTTTGTGTATTAAAAATGGGTGCCGTGTTTGTGTGTCCATATCGAAAAAAGTTAATTTTTAATAATTTAAAACAGAAAGTAACCTACTACTTACTACAAGCTTGTAAATAATTGTTACATTGTAAGTTAAGTGTAGTAACCACATGCCACAGGATAGCTGTAGTATGTTTGTAGTGGGTATGTAGTAGGTTTGTTTTTTTACAACCTACTACGTTTTTTTTCAGCAAATTAAAACATTTGACGAGTGTAGTAAGTGTAGTAGGTTACTTTATTGTTTGTTTTGTCATGTGTTTTATTTATTTATTATAACTGATTGATATTTAATATTATATAAAATATAATTATAATTTTTTCACGTGATAAACTTTTCGCGGAAAGCCATCAATCCGTTTCGAAATTTTATCAAAATGTAAAGCGGTTAATGCATAACCAATTGATTCCGGCGAAATTCGATTTACATAATCACCCCTAACACGGTTACTACTAATAAGCTCGTGAGCTATTTCTTTTGGCTGCATCCACTCATGTTCGTTGCCATCCATCGGTTTTTCGTAGTATAGTTTTATTAATTTCATTGCCGGAGTTTCAATTACAAACCGCGAATTATACTCTTTAAACTCTTCGAAATCGGGAATGGCAAACTGATAATCGTAATTTGAATTAAAAAGGGTTACTGCTTCGGCCCATAACTGATTTGTATCTACTTTCTTTGAATAATCATGGTCGATTTTATCTAACTCCACAACTCCAAATCTACGATAGCCCATATCAGGTGTTAAGAATCCACCCATTTCGGGGTTTTTATTTGATGTAAAACATCCTGAAGCTATTCGTTTTCGTTTTACAGGAAATGGATCGCTACGTTCTTTTACTAAACACTCTGAAGATGATAACAGGTTTTTAAACGCTTCCGGGTTTCGTTTATCGATACCGCACATTTCGTCGAAATTTATAAGTACATTTTTAACAAACTCTTCTGTCATGTTTATTTTTTGCTCTTTTTTATCTGTTATTATAATATAATAATCTTTAAACGGAGCCGAAAGCATTTCGAAAAAGAAGCTTTTACCAATGCCTTCGTCGGGATGTACCAATCCGAATATCACTTCGTTTTTATATACTTCGAAAGCACATGCAACTACAGCCACAAGCCACTTTTTAAACAGTTTGTTAAATCGTTTCTGATAATAATTTTTTGATTTATCGCCAAAGTCGCGCGCTTTAATATGATCGCATAAGATATCGATGTGCGATATACCTTCGAATTTCAGGCTGTTGAAATAATCCATAATAGGATTATATGTTTTGGTATAATAAGGCGATTTCAGTATCTTCCTGAGTATAGTATCGGAATGATTTACTCCGGCCGAATGTAAATGAAGAGATATTTCGTCAATCGTAATAGGAACATCTTTGTATTTATCGTTTTTTGGCACGATTATACTCTTTGATTTATCGAAAACATTCATTTTAATATCGAACTCGTCGTTAATAGCATCGGTAATATTTTTAATCCGGTCGAGACTGATTAATATCCTGTCGTCGTGAGTTATGTCTGAGAGTTTGCGTGTCATTATTTTCTGCGTGTTTTACCTTTAAATTCGATTTCATTAAACATCTTAATCATGCGGTTTATCGTTACTGATCCATATACAGGTTCAAATTGCAATATTGGACGTTGCGCTGTAATATGTGTCCACGAACCTTCGTGTTCGCGTAAGTGAATAATGATTGGAATAGGTTTTATTTTTGTTCCGAAGTCGTTAATTTCTTTTATTTCGCGCCCCAAATCATCGAAATACAAAACCCTTTTTCTAAAATATTCGCACGATTCGCGAGTTATTATTTCGTGAAGAATTTTTGATTCTGTTAATGGAGTTACTTTGTTGTTGTAATCATTAAATAATTCGCGCAGAATGTCCATTATGGTTGTTTTACCTGTGCCAAATTCTTCACTCCAAAACCATAATCCTTTAAGCAGATCGCCTGAGAATTTTGAATCGCCAACAGCATAATAATACAGGTTTGTTAAAACATCATTATTGTAATTATCGATATCGAATGTTTTATTTTGCCCCTGTTCGCGAAATATACGTTCACCCTTTAGCGTAACAAGTCTTAAAAATTCGTCGTATGTACATTTTATAAAAAGTCTTTTATGATATATATCCTGTTTAAGAGCAAATATCTCTTCTGTTTCTTTGGAAATAATATCATCCGATTTATTACTTGCCGAAATCCGGGTCAGTTGTTTTTGCATCACTATTTAGTTTTTGATTATTAACTGTGGTTTTATTTACTTTAAAAAACTTAGGATATCCTGTAGCTGATGCGTATTTAAGCATGTACATGGCTTCTGTTTTATTGCGTTCTGAAAGTTCCAGGAGTAACTGAAGTGATTGAGACTCCATGCGCGAGAGCATAACAATATTGTGCTGCTCTGCGAGATAATCTTTCCATGCTTGCCAGGCTTCTTCAAAATCTGGTCCGTTAAATTCGTCTGGAATTTGTATAATTATAGGCTTTGCCGGATTAAAGTCAGCTTCGAACTTATTCACATTTTTTTGAATGCTTCGCCATTGTTTCTCGAGCTTCTTAATTTCTGAAGCGAACGCAGGTGATCGCGGAACAATAGCAAAAAACTCTTTCATTGATGTGGCAAACGTGTCGAGATCCACAAATAAATTATCCCAAGTTTGTTTCATTTTTTAGTAATTAGTATTAATTAAAATGGACAATTGTCGATTACTGCAGGCTTTAAGGTTACAGTCTTAAATTCCATTTTGCCACCATTGTAACGATAATCCAAAAACTTTTTTACATTTTTAGAGTTTGTTAATATCTGGATATTGTCAATTGAATATCCGCCCTGCTCGTCGATGCGATCGATGGTGTACGATCTTTTTTTATGCCCCTTTTTTCTGATGTAATCTGTTTCGGCGCACATCGATTCAAACTGTTCGAATGTAAGCGTGAACGATTTGTTTCTTCGTTTGGCATTGTTTTTCAGATTTAAGTATGCCGACCGAACCGGATGCCGTTCCCTGTATTTTTTTGATATACACGTGAAGCAATAATTGCCAGCTATAGCTTCGTTTTTACATCCGTGAGTTAAACATTTTTTCATTTATGGTGGTGTTTGGTTAGAAAATTATCTATGGTCAATAGGCCATAGTTTAAAATGCTTCTATTGGTTCATAATATTTGCTTTCTTCTTTAATCGCATGACTGTTTAATCGCTTAATTAATTCTTCTTTAATGTTAGTTAGTCTGGAAATATCTTTCATTATATTGCTTTTTTGTACTTTAGACAATGTGTCCCATGAACGGGATGTACGAGATTGAGCTTTTATTAACCTGATTTCAATTAATTTTAAGGCACGTTTGTAATCATCAGAGCTAAGTCTTTTGCTTTTTCGAACTTCAAGGTTGTCTATCTCGTCGTTTAGGGTGTCCATATCGGTATGAAAAACGATAAACCCATTGTTAATTTTCCCAATAAAATTTGAATAAAACCATCGGGTATAAGGAATAAACCAGCCATCAATTTTTATATATCTTCGACCTTTCCATATTCGTGTATCGTTTTCTTTTGATATGGGTTTTGTTCCCATAGTCCAGAAGTTGTTTTGTTTTGTAAAGCTTTTCGATTCGCCACAAAGTTTATTATCTGCAACTATGTTTTTTATTTGTTCGTCGGTTCTTGTTAATCCTAAAAGCCTTCTTTTTTTATCGATATGTTTTCGGGTAAACGATCGTTTAATTTTCACTCCATTTCTTATTCCGCCTGATGTGCCAACATTGTTTAGTAATTCGGCTATTTGCTTATCGCCAAGAATTTTATACCAGGCTTTAAGTTTTATAATATCTTTTTCGCTCCATCGAATTTGAACTCCTCGAGACAAACCTAACCCTTGGCATTTGTGGCGTAATCCAGAAACGGTATATTGGTTTTTTACTGATCGGTAATTATTTATGTGATCGCACAGCTGGGCATTTGTAAGTTTAAAGAAGTTGTCTTTTAAAAAAACTATTTCGTCGGGATGTAATGGTTGTTTTGCTGCTCTGGATTTCATCGTTTTAATTTTGTTGTTTTGCGTTTTCGGCTTTTTTTGATTCCTGAGTTTACAAATTTGATCAGTTCTTCTTCTGAAATGATATTTATAAAATGAGAGTCGAGAAGCAATCTTAAAGCAACCATCTTATTCATCATGTCGTCTTTTTCGACACCTGGTTTTGGTTGAACATGATGATGCTTTCCATTAATTGTAACAATTACATCGATGTCGGTTACATGTTTTAAAAGTTCGTAGCTCATATTATTTAACCGTTGGAAATTGTTTGTATTCTTTACCATCAATAAGGTTTCCGGTTTTACTTTTTCCTATTTTACACAAAGCTGTTTCAGGGTCTATGTTGTACCATTTTTTACCTTTTATTCCTTTTGCATTACATAATAGTACATGAATGTGAGCCCATTCGCCCCACGATTTAAAAAAGAAAGGGGTGTTTGTTTCTTTACATTGATTTTGAAGAGATTCAACCCAATCAGGATGCATTGGCCGTGCATTAGTTCCACTTTCGCCGCCACAAATAACCCAGTCTATTTTATTCCTTTTTGTAGGTTCATTCATTCCTTCGCAAAATACATCGCCAGTTAATAAGTTTTCGTAACCTTCGTCTGTATATCCCGATAATTGAATATTGCTAAGCATGGGTTCAACAGAAACAAAACGAATTGCTGCAGGAATATTTAGCAACACCGGAATACGTTTATTTGCTTCTTCCTTGTTTTCGGTGGTAACACCTAACCAAACATTTAAATATGGATTTGTAATACCGCGACTTTTAAAGTACTCGAGCATTCGTTCAGGTCGCTTGGTTAATACCTGAAAAGTGTGGTGCATGCATTTTTGAGTTATGGCAAAAACAGCATCAATCCATTCAAATGGCACATATTCATGAAACAAATCGCCCATGGAACAAATAAAAATCATTCGTGGTTTTTTCCATTCAAGTGGTTTTTTAAATGCGGATGGAACAAGCTTTGTTTTGCCGTTCCATTTTCCATCAAGGGTAACCAGCGTATAAGCACCGATTCCGTTTATGTTTAAAAAATCAGAATTCGATTGTTTAATTGCCATATAAGCCAACCTGTTTGCCATCTTTTCGGCATAACAGTTTTTGCATCCTTCCGATATTTTTGAGCAACCTATTATCGGGTTCCATGTTTCGTTTGTCCACTCTATTTTTGTCATAATACTAAATGTTTGATTCAATAATTTTACTTAGTTCTTCGTCGATTAAGTCGATATCGTCTGCTATTTCAGATATCTCTTTTTCGAGTTGTTTTACTCTTCTAATTTTGCGAGCTCTGAAGTACGCTTTTTTCTGTTCTAAAACGAGCCGGCAATACTGTGTCAGAAGCTGGCTTTTTGAAGCTCTCAATTCGGGTTTGGTTAAATTTACTGGTATCATTGGCGTTGTTTTTATAAGGTTCTGAAGCTGCATCTATTACATTGTTGCTAATTTCAATACTGTCGTTTATTCCTGTTTCGTAACCCATCCAGTAGAAAAACATAAACAGTATAGATGTAAGGCAAACAATAACTATTGTTTTTGTAAATCTGTCGGTCATGGTTAAGCAGTTTTAAGTTCTTTTTCCATAATATTAATCTCGGGATCGTTGCCATCGGAGTGCATTGGATTAAATATCCATGAGTCTTTACATGTGTGTATAATATTGGGCTCAAGTTTAATTTTAAAATTAATTCGATGATCTGTTCCAGCTTCCCAAATAGGGATATTATAAATAGATGCGAAGGCAATTTCGAGTCGGCAGTTTACTGATTGTTGCCACCCGGGGAACAATACCATTAAATCGGATTGTGCAAGGTAATCGATATCGGCAGCCATTTTCTCGGCTTCAATAGGTATTCGGTTTAAAATTTCGGTAAGCTCGTCGGCAATAACATGCGGATTATTCACGATGAATCCCTGCCGCTCGTAATTAGCCTGTGTTAAAGCAGCTTTTTCGCGACTTTCTATTGAATTTTCAATTCCTGTAATAGGGATACTTAGGTAAATGGTTTTTCTTTTCATGGTAGTGTTTGGTTTAATTTATGATTTCAAATTTGTTATCGGCAATAATTTTAGCAGCTAAACCCTGTGCGTCTGTGTTTCTGTATTTTTTAATATAATATTGAATAGTTTGAATCGATGCTTTGCCCTGGTATTTTGATTGGAGAATACACTGAATTCTTAACGTGTAAGCACTTAGCTTAAAATAATCTCTAAATTGGAAAAATCGTTTTTTAGCACAATAAAGTTTCCATTGATTATCGTACCACTCGAATTCCCATCCTGTTTTTATGCTCCAATCATGTTCTTCTTCGTTGTACTTAAATTTTTCAAAAAACTTCGATACAAATTCCTTTAGTTTTGCATCTGCTCTATCAACATTTCTTCTAAAACTGCGTGGAATATGTTGTTTTGGCTTAGGTGTATTTGCTTCGTTTCCCATTGTGTTTGGTTGTTATTAAAAAGTGATATGATTTTTATAAGCGAATTTTGAAATCTCAGCCCTGAAGTTTACTTTTAGTTTGTTACGAATATTACGCTCGTGCGTGTGAGCGGTATCTACGGTAATGTTCATTTTATTCGCAATTTCTTTGGCAATCAAACCTTCTGCAATCCACTTAATTACTTCGGCTTCGGTGCGCGTAAGTTTGTTTGCTGTAATACAGGTAGGTTTACAAACAACACCTTCGCAAATACAATTTCCACGTCGGCCACAATTCCAATACTCACGAACAGGCGATTTACCTGATTCAAAATCTGGCTCCACGTCGAAACCGCCGAAGTTGCATTTAATCCATTGCTGAATTTCGGCTTTATACGTTGCACATTTAAAGTATTCGCGCAACATATTTTGTGCTTCCATTTCGAACCTGAATGTTCTGGTTAAGCGGAGCAATACAAAAGGTTTCATTTTAGCCAGTGGAGTAACTTTACCGTTGTGTGTTCCCCAAATGGAACCGTCGGTTAATGCAAATATCTCTGCATTTTTATCGACGATTCCCCCGGGGATTTGGGCTCCCAAGCCGCCAAGATCAGGAGCAATATTGTGGTGTTGTGTTATCATAATAAAGGTGGTGTTTGGTTAGAACCGGTTAGTTCATAAATAAGCTTAACTGCGAATCGACAAGCTCTTTGTCTATTTGTTTCAGGTTTCGGCAATGTTTTAAAACCTTACCTTCGAGCTCGCACAATTGTTTATAATCTTCGTTTTCTGATTTTAATTTTTCGCGAATGGTTTGTGCCTGACGAACCGCCCATGTTTTTTCTGTTAATTCGTTAGAACGCTTTGTTACTGCGCCTTGGAAGTAATCATATAATAAATCGTAACACTTTAATTTGTAAGTTTGCAACGCGTCTGAGTCACTGTTTATGCTGAATAGCCACCCATAAACATACTTTTCGGGGAGAGCAACCATGTTTCTTACCCTTAAATCTGCCCCAACCATAGGCTGATTAGCCAATAGTTGATTTAGTGTTTTATCTGCTTTTATATTTTTAAAAATACGGGTATATTCAACCCCAAGAGCATCACAAATGGGTTTAATTGCAACCCAGAACGTACCATCAACATTTAAAAACAATATGTTTCTGCCGTTGAATTCTAAAAACTTTTTAATTTTCTTTTCCATGATAATAATTTTATTCGTTTAAACCTGCTTTTTTTAACATCTTGCGTTTTTCATGTTCTATTTCAATTCCCCACATAATTGCTGCATTCACTATTCCATAATAATCTTCTTTATTTCCGTTCATTACTGCATAAACAAGCCCTTTGCTTATTTCAGGATTGTTTAATCTTTTCATTAGCTCCGTTACGTATTTGTTTGGAAGCTTTTCTTTTATTTTCGAAAGATGGTGTTTGGTTAACATACTTATTTATTAGTATTGATTTAGTATTAAATTAGTGTTACATTTGTAGTGAAAATGTATATAACAAAGTAAAACGCTTTTTACATAAAATGCAAATATATTTGCAAAAAGTTTATATGTTTTTAAACATAAATTATTAAATGACATTTAATCAAAGGGTTATACGGTTTAGAAATTATAAAAAACTTTCACAAAAAGATTTTGCTGAAGGGCTGGGGGTTACGCGTCAAACTATTAGTAATATTGAAAACGACAAGAACACTGCTAGCTGGGATTTCATGTATAAGGTCTTAAATAAATTTCCCGAGATAAATGTCAAATGGTTTGTACTTGGAGAAGGAGAAATGTTGGAGTGTGAAAATAATATAGCATCAGAACCCGCAGCACGTTACGGAAAAGAAGACTTAAAAGAGAAGCTTATTTCAACATTGGAGCGGGAAAACGAGTTGTTACGGCAAGAAATTGAACGCTTAAAACAAGATGGTTGCGAACAAAAAACAAATACTGGTTAAAATTAGTATATAGTTCACCAAACTGTTTCAAATGTACTAACGATGAAGAACAAAACAAAGATGTTATATAACAGAAAGGCAACCCACCGAAAGGTGGTATTTGGTTAGAACAACCGAAAGGTTGATCTGGGGGGTCGGCTGTGGTGGCCGGCTCCTATTTTTTTACAAATCAGTCCCAAAACCGCCCCAAAAATAGCACTCAAAAATAACACACATGCCGAAAAAACAATACATACAGCTGATTAACAAAAGTACAGGTGGTACCACAAAGAGCTTCGAGAAATCGAAGCTCTTTTTTTGAATAAAACTTTTTATAAGCCATCTCTATTTTTCTGTTTTTCGAATCAAGAACCGATCATACAAAAACAACAAAAAAGCTGCCCCTCCACCAATAGCAAGCAATACAACCCAAATCCGGTTTGGATGATAAGTTACCCACAAATAATTGGTCATTTCGGTTTGTGTCATATTCAATAACTCGCCGGCTTTGTTGTAAAAATCGGTTTGCGTAAAACTTTCTGAAATCTCTTGAATGGATAATCCTTTTGATGATAAATCGGTTTTTAATAAAGTAAGTTTATCAGCCATTTTACCATAAACACTTCCCGATATATATCCTGCCATCAGGTTTCCAAAAGTAACCGGCAAATAGGCACAGCCCATGTATAGTGCAATTTTGTCTTTAGGCGCAATCCGGCCTATATATTCTGTAACTTTGGGCGATCCGGCCATTTCGCCTATTCCAAAAATAAAAATCGATGCAATAATGAAAAACGGGTTATTTGTAAACAGGGTTAATGCCATTCCTATTGCACAAACTAAAAACCCTGTCATCATCGATGTTAACGGGCGCCATTTCATAATAATAGTGGAAACCATTACCTGGAATATAATAATATACATGGCATCGATATTTGTTATATACTCGGCTTTTATTGTTCCGTCAGGCGAACCAATCTTGCTTGTTAACCAGGGCCAAACGTCATGAATAAAGTTATACAAGGTATGCGTGTCAACCCATTGGTCAATAAATACGGGGAGTGTATAAAAAAGCTGATAGTACATCGACCAGAATCCGGCAACAATAACCAAGAAAATAATGAATTTATAATCACTTAGGGCAACACCAATATTTTTGAAAATGGTTTTTAACGATTGAATAAATGGTAAATCAGATTTTGTTCTTCCTGGTTCTTTATAAAAATATAAAATTGGGAAGTTAACTGCAATAAATATGGCGCTCAGGTAGAAAACGGATTCGTAAGAAAGCTTTGTAAACTGAAGAGCTACAAGCGGCCCTACAAATGCACCAATATTTACCATCATGTAAAAAACACCAAAACCAATGGATGATGTTTCTTCGTCGGTTGTTTTTGAAACCGTTGCTGTAATTATTGGTTTAAATAACGCTCCTCCAATAGCAACATAAAGAAAAATAGCAAAGAACGAAACAAACGATTTGCAGTAAGGCATTGCCAGGAATCCGGTAAAATAAATTAAGAATGCAATAAACAGAACACGTTTAAATCCATAGCGATCAGCTATTGCTCCAGTAATTATTGGTAAAAAATACAATATGGCTGTACCAATTCCCATAATCATTCCTTTTTCTTCCTGGCTTAACCCTAAAGCCCCGATATCGGTTGATTTGGTCAGGTAGTTTGCTAAAAGCATATAAAAGCCATACCACGCCCATCGTTCGAAAAGCTCCATGGTATTCGCTATCCAGAATGTTTTTGGTAGTTTCCGGAAAACTCTGCTTAGTGTTGTCATTTGGTTTCTGTTTAATTCTTTCCTGCAAAGATGTGTTTTTAATTACAATAAAAAAATGAGTACGGAATTCAAATATAATTCATTTGACAATATTTTAATATTTAGGTTTAATGCATGCAACATGTTGTTAGTTAGTGTTTTGCGAAACATGTTGTATATCATATAATTTTATTTTAAATAAATAGTTGGTATGTTAAACGAATGTGTAATTTTGCAGCCTGAAAAAGGGTAAATATTTTTTAGGGTAAATTTTTAGGGTTAGGAAAAAGAGAACGGTTCATTAGGCTGTTCTCTTTTTTATTTAATACTATTTGAAAATCTTTTTATAAAATTAATAATGCCTGAGTGCTTAATTTGAATAATTTTGTACAAACAAAATTAATCAAAGCTTGTTTAATCATTATAATTCAACTACTCAAATAGTGCCATGACAACAACCAGGAAAGTTATTTTGCTCATTCTTGATGGATGGGGAATAGGCAATAAATCAAAATCGGATGTAATTTACAACGCAAATACTCCATATATAGATAGTTTATATAAAAAATACCCGCACGCTCAACTTCTGACTTGTGGCGAAAATGTTGGTTTGCCCGATGGACAGATGGGAAACTCTGAAGTGGGGCATTTAAATATTGGTGCCGGCCGTATTGTTTACCAGGATTTGGTTCGCATTAACAAAGCGATTGAAGACAATAGTATCTCGCAAAATGAAACATTGGTGAATGCTTTTAAATATGCTAAAGAAAAGAGTGTAGCGGTCCATTTTATCGGGTTGGTTTCCGACGGGGGAGTCCATTCGTTAGATAAGCATTTGTATAAACTATGCGACTTGACTAAAGATTATGGATTAAAAAAGGTTTTTATACATGCCTTGACCGATGGCCGCGATGTTGATCCCCGGTCAGGACTGGGTTTTGTAAAACAATTGCAAAATCATTTAGATAAATCAAATGGCGTAATTGCTTCTCTTGTTGGCCGTTATTATGGAATGGATCGTGATAAACGCTGGGAACGAATTAAAGAATCTTCCGATTTAATGGTTCATGGCAAAGGAAAGCAAACTACGAATATTATTGAATCTATACAGGAATCGTATAATGCTGGTGTTACCGATGAATTTATAAAACCAATAGTTAAGGTTAATGATAAAGGTGAGCCTGTTGGGAAAATTCAACCCGGTGATGTGGTAATATGTTTTAATTTCCGAACCGACAGGTTGCGGGAAACCACCATCGTGCTTACTCAAAAAGATATGCCCGAGTTTGGAATGCAAACCATGCCTTTGCATTATGTTACAATGACCCGCTACGATGAAACCTTTAAAAATGTAAAAATAGTTTACGATAAAGATAATCTTGAAAATACTTTGGGTGAAATATTATCCCGAAATGGCAAAAAGCAAATTCGTATTGCCGAAACAGAAAAATATGCACATGTAACTTTCTTTTTCTCTGGTGGTCGCGAAGAAGAATTCAAAAACGAAAGACGAATCATGATTCCTTCGCCTAAAGTGGCTACTTACGATTTGCAGCCCGAAATGAGTGCTCCCCTGGTTAAAGATGCTATTGTTTCAGAACTAAAGAAGAAAGATGCTGATTTTGTTTGCCTGAACTTTGCAAATGGAGATATGGTTGGCCATACAGGCGTTTATTCTGCAATAACAAAAGCCGTGGAAACAGTAGATAAATGTGTGAATGAAGTGGTTGAAACAGCAAAAACAAATGGATACGAAGCAATTATTATCGCGGACCACGGCAATGCCGATTATGCAATAAATGATGACGGGTCTGAAAATACAGCCCATTCTTTAAATCCTGTTCCATTTATTCTTGTATCAGACCGATTTAAGTCAGTTAAAAATGGCATTCTTGCAGATGTTGCTCCAACAATTCTAATACTCATGGGCTTAGATATTCCTTCAGAAATGAAAGGGAATATATTGGTTTAAATATTAAATTTTATTTTATAATGCTTCAAATTGGTAATACAGTAGTTAGTTTAGAGCTACTCGAAGAAAAATTTATTTGCGATCTTGAAAAATGTCAGGGTTACTGTTGCGTTGATGGTGAATCGGGGGCTCCACTCGAAGATGGTGAAAAAGAATTAATCGAAAAGAATTACCCGCGATTTAAAAAGTACTTACGCGAAGAGTCTTGTGAATCAATCAAAAAGCAGGGTTTTACTGTAACCGACAGGGACGGCGATTTGGTTACTCCATTGCTCGATGGTGAAGAATGTGTTTATACCATTTTCGAAAATGATATTGCCAAGTGTGGAATAGAAAAAGCGTATTTCGAGAAAAAAATATCTTTCCGAAAACCCATTTCGTGCCATTTGTATCCGATTCGGTTAAAAAATCTTTATGATAAAGTTGATGCGGTGAATTATCATCGGTGGAGTGTGTGTGAGGCAGCTCGTGAATTGGGATGTAAAAAAAATGTCAGGGTTTACGAGTTTCTCAAAGATGCCTTGATTCGAAAGTACGGTGAAAATTGGTATAATGAACTAAATGATGTGGCTCAGGCTTATATTGCGGATTATAAAAAAATAAAAAAATAATTCCTGCATGATATCATTTTTTGTGTATGATAATTTTCATTTGTTTATCAGCAATAAATTAGTATTTTAGTCAACCTGTGCAGAAAAATTATTAATAGAAAATTCATAGCAAAATGGAAAAAGTAAAACAATACATTAACGCGAATAAAGACAGATTTTTAAATGAACTATTCGAGCTAATCCGTATTCCTTCAATTAGCTCTATATCGGATCATAAGCCCGATATGATAAAAGCTGCCGAACATATTAAAAAAACTTTGCTTGCAGCAGGAGCAGATAAAGCGGAAGTTATGCCTACAGAAGGGAATCCCGTTGTTTATGCAGAAAAAATGATAGATTCGTCAATGCCAACAATTTTGGTTTATGCTCATTACGACGTTATGCCTGTTGATCCTATTGAAAAATGGGATATAAAACCATTTGAACCGGTAGTAAAAGATGGCAAAATTTGGGCCCGTGGTTCCGACGATGATAAAGGCCAGGGGTTTATGCATATTAAAGCATTCGAAGCCATGGTCAAAACCGATTCCTTACCCTGTAATGTAAAATTCATGATCGAAGGTGAAGAAGAAATAGGTTCAGCAAATCTTCCTGCATGGCTCGAAAAAAATAAGTCACTTTTAAAAGCGGATATAATTTTGGTTTCTGATACAAGTATGTTAGCACCCGACAAACCTTCAATCACAACAGGTTTGCGTGGTTTGTCTTACTGGGAAGTTGAAGTAACAGGACCAAATCGCGACTTGCATTCCGGTATTTTTGGTGGAGCAGTGGCTAATCCAATAAACGTGTTAGCTAAAATGATTGCCAAAATGGTTGATGATGATGGACATATCACTATTCCCGGATTTTATGATGATGTATTGGTGGTTACCCCGGAAGAAAGAAAAAAAATGGCCGAAGCTCCATTTAATCTTGATAATTACAAAAAAGCCCTTGATATTAAAGAAGTATTTGGAGAAAAAGGTTATGTTACTACAGAACGTACTGGTATTCGCCCAACATTTGATGTGTGTGGTATATGGGGTGGATATACCGGTGAAGGTGCAAAAACAGTTCTTCCATCAAAAGCTTTTGCAAAAATTTCATCTCGTTTAGTTCCTAACCAGGATAATGTGAAGATATCTAAACTATTTAAAGAACATTTCGAAAGTATTGCGCCTGATTATGTAAAGGTAAATGTTGAATATTTGCACGGTGGCCAGGCTTATGTTTGTCCAATAGATACGCCTGCATACAGGGCTGCCGAGAAAGCGTATGAAGAGATTTACAAGAAGAAACCTATACCTGTTCGTAGTGGTGGTAGCATTCCTATTGTTTCTGAGTTCGAACGAATTCTGGGAACAAAATCAATTCTCATGGGATTTGGATTGGAGGCGGATGCTATTCATTCTCCTAACGAGAATTTTCCGTTAGAACAATTTTATAATGGAATTAATACAATACCTTATTTCTATAAATATTTTTCAGAAATGCAAAAATAATTTAAACACACGAATTTAAAAAGATTGAGCCTGTCAGAAATGACAGGTTTTTTTATTTTAATTTTGTAGAAAAAAGATAAAATATAATACTGATGATATAAAAATATGGGGGTGTGTTAAATAAAATGCATAAAAAATAAAATCAATATATAAAATAATGGGGGTGTAATGAAAAAAAATATAAATTTGCGATTGTTGATTAATTCATAATTCATAATTCATAATTTTCATCCTATGGCAACAGTCCGACTCAAAGCATTGGAAGAAGTATTAAACAGGAAGCCTGTTGATGTAGAACTTCCATCGGTTAAAACATCCGAATATTTTGGTATAAATGTGTTCGATAAAAACAAGATGCAGGAGTATTTATCGCGCGAAGCATATGAAAGTGTTGTCCAGGCTATTAATCAAGGTGTTCGGATTGATCGTAAAGTTGCAAATCAGGTTGCTTCAGGGATGAAAGCCTGGGCAATAGATCGCAGGGCAACGCATTATACTCATTGGTTTCATCCTCTAAGTGGTTCAACAGCCGAAAAACATGATGCCTTTTTTGAACCCGCGGATAATGGTGGTGTAATTGAAAATTTTCAGGGCGAAATGCTGGTCCAGCAAGAACCTGATGCATCGAGTTTTCCAAGTGGTGGTTTGCGAAATACTTTTGAAGCTCGAGGATATACCGCCTGGGATCCTTCATCACCTGCTTTTGTTTATGGAAATACTTTATGTATTCCAACTATCTTTGTTTCATATACAGGCGAAGCACTCGATTATAAAACCCCGCTATTAAAATCGTTGAATTTTATTGATAAAGCTGCAGTTGATGTATGCCAGCTTTTCGAAAAAGAAGTTTCTAAAGTCAATGTTACATTGGGTTGGGAGCAGGAATACTTTCTTATTGATAACGCGTTATACAACGCACGTCCCGATTTATACCTCACTGGTAGAACTCTCATTGGCCATGCCTCAGCAAAAGATCAACAGTTGAGCGACCACTATTTCGGTTCTATCTCCGACAGGGTAACATATTTTATGAGAGATTTCGAAATAGAATCCTATAAATTGGGTATTCCAATTAAGACCCGCCATAACGAAGTTGCACCAAACCAGTTCGAGTGTGCACCCCGTTATGAAGAAGCTAACCTCGCTGCCGATCATAACCAGATGTTAATGACTATCATGGAGAAAGTAGCTAAAAAACATAACTTTCGTGTTTTATTTCACGAGAAACCATACAAGGGAATAAATGGTTCGGGAAAGCATAATAACTGGTCGATGTTAACTGATACCGGAAGAAATTTGTTGTCGCCGGGTAAAACACCAAAGAGTAATTTGCAGTTCCTTACTTTTTTAATAAATACAATAAAAGCAGTACACGATCATGCCGATTTGTTGAGGGCAAGCATTGCAACTGCCGGAAATGAGTACAGGCTGGGAGCACATGAAGCTCCTCCGGCAATAATGTCTGTTTTTATTGGGTCTCAGCTTACATCCATACTTGACCAACTTGAGAAAAGAGTTACCAATAAAAAAATGACTCCCGATGAAAAAACAGAGCTAAAACTCGATATAGGTAAAATACCTGAAATATTAATGGATAATACCGACAGAAACAGAACGTCCCCGTTTGCGTTTACAGGAAATCGTTTTGAATTCAGGGCTGTGGGCTCATCTGCAAATGTTGCAGCACCAATGATTGCTTTAAATTCGGTTGTTGGAAATCAACTTGTTCAATTTAAAAAAGATGTTGATGTTCTAATGCAAAAGAATGTGAAAAAGGATGAAGCAATTTTCCAGGTATTGAAAAAATATATTATCGAATCAAAAAAAATCAGGTTCGAAGGTAATGGATATAGTAATGACTGGGTAAAAGAAGCTGAAAAGCGAGGATTATCAAATGTTTCTAACATCCCCGATGCTTTAAAAGAATTTATTACACCTGAAACAATTAAATTATTTGGCGATTCACAGGTTCTTTCAGAACGAGAACTTGAAGCACGATATGATATCCGTTTGGAGATATATGTGAAACGTGCTCAAATTGAAGCTCGTGTATTGGGCGATTTAGCACGTAATCATGTTATTCCTACAGTAATTAAATATCAGAATGTGCTTATCCAGAATGTTATGGGCTTAAAGGAGCTTTATCCAAAAGAACTGTTTGAAAAACTATCAAAAACACAACTCGATACAATTACTACAATTTCTGAGCATATGACCATTGTTAAAGATTTGGTTGAATTGATGATCGAAGCACGTAAAAGAGCAAACGAAATTGAAGATATAGTGCTAAAAGCAACAGATTATTCCCGAAATGTAGTTGCTTATTTCGATAAAATCCGGTATCATGTTGATAAACTGGAATTAATCGTGGATGATTCTATTTGGCCATTTCCAAAATACAGGGAGATGTTGTTTACTCGCTAAGAACCTTTTTTTAATAATTTGTAATTATAACCTGACTTTTGCCGGTCAGGTTTTTTTGCTGTTCTTACAAGTAATAAATTCATCCCTAAAACGTATTTATAAATAGCTGATAACTCAATTTGATCTATATTTTTATTTTATTTAAAAAATCTTACTTTTACATTTTACAATTCAGTAACTAGAAATAACATGAGAAAAAAGACAGCATTTCTTTTTGGTATCGTTTCACTTTTTATTTTAACACAAGTTTATGCCCAAACAGCAAAATCAAAAAAAGCTCTCGAGTATTTTACAAATGGCCAGTATTTTATGGCTGTTGATATGTTGAGAGATGCATATGGAAATGAGCCGGATAATGATATTAAGTTAGATATTACATATAAGATTGCTGAATGTTACCGGTTAACATCGCAGCCTGAAAAAGCAGAAATGTGGTATAAAAGAGTTATTCTGAAGAAATACGAAAATCCCTTAATGTATGTTTATTATGCCGATGCTTTAAAGATGAATGAAAAATTTGAATTGGCTATAGAAAATTACAGGGAATATAAAAAATTAGTGCCATCTGATCCTCGTGGCGAAAATGGAATCAAATCATGCGAAATGGCTATCAAGTGGAAAGAAAATCCAAATGGATACAAAGTAGCAAATATGAAATTTTTTAATTCAAAGGAAAGCGAATATTACCCGGCTTATGCAAATACTGAATATTCTGAAGTTTTTTTTACATCATCCCGCGAAGAATCTGCCGGGAAAGAAAAACATGGTGCTACAGGCCAGAATTTTTCGGATATCTATTTCTCGATTCAGGACAGGAAGGGAAACTGGAGCACTCCATTGCCACTTGGTGAAAACATAAATACTGAGTTTGAAGAAGGAGGAGCTTCGTTAAGTAAAGATTATAATACTCTTTTCTTTAGTCGTTGCGAGAAAGTGAAAAAAGAAACTATGGGATGTAAAATTTTTACATCTGTACGTAAAGGTGATGAATGGGGTAAAGCAGAACCCTGGACTATTACTGCCGATAGCATTACTGTTTCGCATCCTACATTATCAGAAGATGAATTTATTCTTTATTTTGTGTCTGATATGCCCGGGGGGATGGGGAATAAAGATATTTGGAAAGTAACCAGGGAAACAAAGGAATCTGAGTGGGGAACTCCAGAAAATGTTGGAAGTGATATCAATACTCCCGGTAACGAAATGTTCCCGTTTATTCATAATGATGGAACCTTGTATTTTTCATCTGATTATCATTTAGGTATGGGCGGACTGGATATTTTCAGGGCAATACCCGAGAATAACAAATGGAAAGTTGAAAATATGCGCTACCCGATTAACTCTACATACGATGATTTTGCCATTGTAATTGAAAAAGAACATGAACGGGGCTATTTTAGTACATCTCGTGACGGGAATGACGAAATATACTCGTTTGTTTTGCCTCCACTAAAATTTACAGTCGAAGGAATTGTCCGTAACGAGAAATCAAACGATCCTATTGCAAATGCTACAGTTAAACTTGTGGGTAGTGACGGGATTACAGTTGCGGCAGAAACAAGTTCCGATGGCGTATTTAAATTTAACCTTCGCCCAAATACTGATTTCGTGTTTGTTGCTTCTAAAAAAGGATTCTTAACTGGTAAAGGTAAAGAAACAACGAAAGGATTAATCGAAAGCCAGGATTTTAAATCCGAGATTCGATTATCATCTATAGCCGAACCAATAGAGTTGCCAAATATTTTCTACGATTTTGCCAAATGGGATTTACGGCCTGAATCAATGGTTGCTCTCGACAAGCTGGTAGAAACATTAAATGATAACCCGCATGTTACCATAGAGTTACGTTCTCATACCGATGCACGGGGAAGTGTTCAGACAAATATTGAGCTTTCACAAAAACGGGCCCAATCGGTTGTAAATTACCTGATCGAAAAAGGAATTGAACCAGCACGTTTAAGAGCTAAAGGGTATGCAGCTACAATGCCAAAAGTTGTTGATATGAAAATTGCTTCTCAACACCCGTTCTTGAAAGAAGGAACTGAAATTACCCAGGAATACATCGATTCATTGCTAACCGAAGAACAAAAAGAAATAGCATATCAGATTAATCGTAGAACTGAATTCCAGGTGTTGTCAACCGATTATCAACCCCGGAAATAAATATCTTATATAAATAAAAATTCCCGATAATTCGGGTTTTTTTATTTTATACACGAAACACTATAATTTTATTTCATGCGAACTAATTGTTAAATTTGTACTTTAATAATCCCCCAAAAAATGAGTCAAGATTCACGATATAATTTAAGAGGAGTTTCTGCATCAAAAGAGGATGTTCATAATGCAATAAGAAAAATGGATAAAGGTCTTTATCCTAAAGCATTTTGTAAAATAATACCCGACGTTTTGGGTGGTGATGAGAAGTATTGTAACATAATGCATGCCGATGGAGCCGGAACAAAATCTTCCTTAGCCTACTTATACTGGAAAGAAACAGGCGATTTATCGGTCTGGAAAGGAATTGCCCAGGATGCTATTGTAATGAATCTTGATGATTTATTATGCGTTGGGGTAACAGAAAATATTTTGCTGTCATCAACTATTGGCCGTAATAAAAACCTGATACCAGGCGAAGTGATTTCAGCGATTATTTCAGGAACAGAAGAATTGCTGGCTGAATTACGAAACCTGGGTATTTCAATTTACTCTACCGGAGGAGAAACAGCCGATGTTGGTGATTTAGTCCGTACAATAATTGTCGATTCTACAGTTACTGCACGAATGCTTCGAACGGATGTTATCGATAATTCAAAGATTCAGGATGGCGACGTTATTATTGGCTTGGCATCCTACGGGCAAGCATCCTATGAAAAACAGTACAACGGGGGAATGGGAAGCAATGGACTGACATCAGCCAGACACGATGTTTTTTCAAAATACCTGGCCCGAAAATATCCCGAAAGTTTTGATCCATTGGTCCCTGTTGAATTTATCTATTCAGGAAATTATAAATTAACAGATACTATTGAAAAACTAGGTATTGATGCAGGTAAAATGGTTCTTTCACCTACTCGTACTTATGCTCCCGTGATGAAAAAAATCTTCGGGAAATATAGAAAGCAAATACATGGATTAGTTCATTGTTCTGGCGGGGCACAAACGAAAGTATTAAACTTTATAGGTAATTTGCATGTTGTAAAAGACAATCTTTTTGAGCTTCCTGAATTGTTCAGAATAATTCAAAAAGAATCGGGTACTCCCTGGGATGAAATGTATCAGGTCTTTAACATGGGACACAGAATGGAAATTTATATTAGCAAAGAATATGCAGAAAATATAATTCAAATATCAAAAGAATTTGGAATTGATGCCAGGATTGTTGGTACTTGTAAGCAATCAGATAAAAAACAATTAACAATTCAAAGTGAATTTGGTGAGTTTCAATACAGTTAATTTGATTTAACTATTAAATTAATTATTAATTTTGCATCGATTTAGAAAAAAAGGATTATGAGCAGTAATATAATATTAGATAAATTAGAAGGAATAAGACTTCGTTTCGAAGAAGTAGGGCAATTGATTACCGATCCGGCAACAATCAACGATATGAAAAAATATGTTAAACTCAACAAGGAATATCGCGATTTAGAGCCACTTATTGATGCGTATAAAGAATACAAGAATATTTTAAGTAATGTAACATCAGCAAAAGAAATAATAGCAACCGAGAAGGATGAAGATTTACGCGAGATGGCCAAAGTTGAACTGAATGAGCTCGAGCAAAAAATTGATCCGCTCGAAGAAAATATAAAACTGTTATTGCTTCCCAAAGATCCCCAGGATACTAAAAATGCAATAGTCGAAATCCGTGCAGGAACCGGTGGCGATGAAGCCAGCATTTTTGCCGGAGACTTGTATCGAATGTATGTAAAATATTGTGAAGACCGAAGATGGAAAGTGGAAGTTACAAATATTAGCGAAGGTACAGTTGGCGGGTATAAAGAGATTGTTATGAAGGTTTCTGGCGATGGTGTTTATGGTGTATTAAAATACGAATCAGGGGTTCATCGTGTACAACGTGTTCCTCAAACCGAAACACAGGGACGAGTTCATACATCGGCTGCCACTGTTGCTGTTTTGCCAGAAGCAGAAGAATTCGATATTGATTTACGAATGGAAGATATCAGAAAAGATACTTACTGTTCATCAGGCCCGGGCGGACAATCTGTAAATACAACCTATTCTGCCATTCGTTTAACACACATTCCCTCAGGCATAGTTGTTACCTGCCAGGATGAAAAATCGCAGATTAAGAATTTCGATAAAGCGATGGGAGAGTTACGAACAAGACTCTATAATCTCGAGTACCAAAAGTATGTTGATGAAATTGCATCAAAACGTAAGACGATGGTTTCAACCGGCGACCGTTCAGCAAAAATCAGAACATACAATTACCCTCAGGGGAGGGTAACAGATCACCGAATAAATTATACTGTTTATAATTTACCAACTATTATGAATGGTGCAATACAGGAGTTTCTCGATCAATTGCAAATGGCCGAAAACACGGAACGATTAAAAGAAGCTGGAGTATAATTTTATGGATTACAATCAGTTAGTTCAACAAATTACAAAAAAAAGAAGCTTTTTGTGTGTTGGTTTGGATACGGATATTACAAAAATCCCCGGCTTTTTAATTCAAACCGATGATCCAATTTTTGAATTTAATAAACGAATTATAGATGCAACTGCTCCTTATACAATTGCAATTAAATTAAATACTGCCTTTTATGAAGCAAATGGAGTAAAAGGATGGATTAGTCTCGAAAAAACGATTAATTACATTCGGTTAATTTATCCTTCTCTATTTATTATTGCCGATGCCAAGCGCGGAGATATTGGAAATACTTCAAAAATGTATGCCCGTGCATTTTACGAACAAATGAGCTGCGATGCAATAACTATTGCTCCATATATGGGAAAGGATTCTGTGAGCCCTTTTCTTGAATTCACTGACAAGTGGGTTATTTTACTTGCTATAACTTCAAACGAAAGCGCTACTGATTTTCAAACACTTGAAATAAAAAATTCTGAGACTATCCTCTTTGAAACCGTGCTTGAAAAATCAAAAACGTGGGGTACACGAAACAACCTGATGTATGTAGTTGGCGCTACCCAAGCTGGTCAGTTAAAAAAGATAAGGAAAATTATTCCTGAACATTTTCTTTTAGTTCCTGGTGTAGGAACCCAGGGCGGCGACTTAAATGAAGTTGCCCAAAATGGAATGAACAATTCTTGCGGCCTGCTGGTAAATTCATCTCGTGCCATTATTTATGCCGATAAATCAAAAGATTTCGATAAGGTAGCTGCTCAAAAAGCTAAAGAAATGCAGCAACAAATGGCTTCGCTCTTAAAATTAAAAGGATTGTAACAAATTGTATTGTAAATAATTCCGGATTTATTATTTTTATAGGTAGTTTGACTATTCATTAAAAAAGTAATGAAAGAAGAATTTCTGCATTATATTTGGAAATACAGGCTGTTAAAAACAGGTAACTTAAAATGTTGCTCCGGGGAAAAAATAGAGATAATAAAACCGGGTACACATAACTTCGATTCGGGGCCAGATTTCTTTAACGCAAAAATAAAAATTGATGACATAACTTGGAACGGGAATGTCGAAATACATGTAAACTCATCTGATTGGTACAGCCATAACCATCATACAAATAAGGCCTTTGATAATGTAATTTTGCAGGCGGTATATCATCACGATAAGGATGTTTACCGTACTAACGGGCAGTTAATTCCGACACTTGTATTAGATTTCGATAGTCGATTGTTAACTAATTATGAGAATCTGCTACAGAATAAATTATGGATTCCCTGCGAAAAGGAAATTGTAAAAATCGATAAATTTATTATTAGTCAGTGGATAGAAAAACTTTCTATTGAACGGCTCAAAGAAAAATCGGACAGTGTAAATGATTTGTTAAAACAAAACAATAATAATTGGGAAACGGCTTTCTATACTCAGTTAGCAAGTAACTTTGGGTTTAAATTAAACAGCGAACCATTCGAATTGCTTGCTAAATCGCTACCACTGAATTATTTGGCAAAACATAAAAATAACCTTTTGCAAATTGAAGCCTTGTTATTTGGACAAGCAGGTTTTCTTATCGATACCGGCGGTGATGAGTATTACAATTCTCTGCAAAAAGAATACCTGTTTTTAAAAGCCAAGTTCAACCTCAAGCCAATTGAAAAACACCTGTGGAAATTCCTTCGTTCACGGCCGGGAAATTTTCCTACAATCCGAATAGCACAATTTGCAATGCTTATATATAAATCATCATCGTTATTTTCGAAAATAATCGAATCGGTAAAACCGGAAGAAATTAAAAAGCTGTTATTGGTTGAAACATCAGAGTACTGGACTAATCATTATCTTTTTAATAAAGTATCAGTTAATAAAGTAAAAAGCCTTGGAGAAAATTCGGTTGATATATTAATTATTAATACTGTAATTCCATTTTTGTTTGTTTACGGGAAAAATAAAAGAGACGAAAAGATTGCTACACGAGCCATCGGGTTTCTCGAAAAAATTAAAAGTGAAAAAAATTCGATTCTTCAATCATGGGAGAAATTAGGGATAAAATCGAATAGTGCCCAAAGCTCTCAAGCCCTCATTCATCTTAAAAGCAAATACTGTAATATTAAAAATTGCCTGAATTGCCAGATTGGTAATCAGGTGATTAAAATTCAGGAATAAGGCACATTTTAATCAACGTGAGTTTTTTCATAATCTGTATTGATTTTTTTAAATCTTCTTATTATTTTAAATCCTAATAAAATTAATTGTTTTAATAATTATTTAAGTGTCTAATGATACTTTTTTTGTTAAATTGTATTGATGATTTGAAAAATTTAAATACTTTTGCAAATCTTTAATATTCAAGAGTAGAATAAATTAATAAATAAAAAAGTATGAGCTATTTAACAGTAGAGAAAAAGCAGGAAATTTTTAAAGAATTTGGAAAATCTGAAACCAACACTGGTTCAACTGAAGGACAAATTGCTCTTTATACTCATCGTATTGGTCATTTAACCGATCATTTAAAAATTAACAGAAAAGATTATAGTACACAAAGAGCTCTTCTGAAATTAGTAGGACGAAGAAGAAGATTGCTTGATTACTTAAAAGAAAAAGATATTGAAAAATATCGTGCTTTAATAAAAAGTCTTAACATACGTAAATAATACTAGAAAGGGCAATTTTCAGATTGCCTTTTTTCTTAATATATTAAAGCCGGTATTACATTAAATTTAATAAATAATATATGTGTAATTTAGTTGAAAAAACAATTGATCTTGGTGATGGAAGAATTATAACCATTGAAACAGGAAAGCTTGCAAAACAAGCTGACGGATCAGTTGTAGTTAGAATGGGACGTACAATGCTTCTTGCCACCGTTGTATCTGCAAAAGAAGCAAAAGAAGATGTCGATTTTATGCCCCTTTCTGTTGAATATAAAGAAAAATTTGCTTCGTTCGGACGTTTCCCTGGTGGATTTTTAAAACGCGAAGCAAGGCCATCTGATTATGAAATTCTTGTGTCTCGTTTAATAGACAGAGCTTTAAGACCATTATTTCCCGATAATTTTCATGCAGAAACATTTGTTAATGTCGATTTGATTTCAGCAGACAAAGACGTTATGCCTGATGCTTTAGCTGGTTTAGCTGCATCTGCTGCATTAAGTGTATCAAATATTCCATTTAACGGGCCAATTTCTGAAGTTCGTGTTGCACGTGTTGATGGTAAACTTATGATTAATCCCACGTTTACAGAACTTGAACGTGCCGATATTGATATCATGGTTGCTGCAACCATTGACAATTTAATGATGGTTGAAGGTGAAATGAACGAAGTTTCTGAAGCAGAAATGCTTGAAGCAATAAAATTTGCTCACGAAACAATAAAAATTCAATGTGTTGCTCAGCTGGAACTTGCCAAACAACTTGGTATTGTTAAGAAAGAATACAACCACGAAACACAAGACGAAGCACTTCGTACCCGTGTTCAATCCGAATTGTACAACAAAACATACGAAACGGCTAAAACATTTAAAGCAAAACACGAACGTTCAGATGCTTTCGATAAGATTAAAACTGATTTTATTGAGGTGTTAAAAGCTGAAAAACCCGAAGAAGAAGTTAACGAAATGCTTGTTTCTCGCTATTTCCACGATGTTGAAAAAGAAGCAGTGAGAAATCTTATTCTAGACGAGGGAATACGTTTAGATGGAAGAAAAACAGATGAAATCAGGCCAATATGGTGCGAAATTGATTATTTGCCTGCAGCTCATGGTTCAGCAATATTTACAAGGGGCGAAACACAATCGTTAACCACGGTAACACTTGGAACAAAACTCGACGAAAAAATGATCGATCAGGTTTTAGTTCGTGGTACAGAAAAATTTGTTTTACATTATAATTTCCCACCATTCTCGACCGGCGAAGCACGTCCATACAGAGGTGTAGGACGCCGCGAAATTGGACATGGAAACCTGGCTCACCGTGCTTTAAAAAGAATGATCCCTAATGGGCCTGAAAATCCTTATGCTGTTCGGGTTGTATCCGATATTTTAGAGTCGAATGGTTCATCATCAATGGCTACCGTTTGTGCTGGTACTCTTGCTCTTATGGATGCAGGAGTCAAAATGAAAAAACCAGTTTCTGGTATTGCGATGGGCTTGATTACCGATACTAAAAAAGGAAAATTTGCCGTATTGTCTGATATACTTGGTGACGAAGACCATTTGGGTGATATGGATTTTAAAGTTACAGGTACAGCTGATGGAATTACAGCTTGCCAGATGGATATTAAAATTGAAGGATTATCGTATGAAATTCTGACAAAAGCATTAGGCCAGGCGAACAAGGGTAGAATGCATATCTTAAATAAAATTACTGAAACCATTTCGGAGCCAAGAGCAGATTATAAACCTCATACTCCACGAATTGTACAAATCAGAATTCCTAAAGATATGATTGGCGCAGTTATTGGCCCGGGTGGAAAAATCATTCAGGATATTCAGGAAAAAACAGGTTCTACAATTACAATTACACAAGAAGGTGACACAGGCATCGTGGATATTTTTGCCGACAACCTTGAAGCTATAGAAAAAGCACTATACAGAGTAAATGGTATTGTTGAAGTACCTGAAGTTGGTAAAGTTTATAAAGGGATTGTAAAATCAATTGTTGCTTTTGGTGCATTTGTAGAGATATTACCGGGTAAAGATGGATTACTTCATATTTCAGAAATTGACTGGAAACGCCTCGAAAAAGTTGAAGAAGCTTTGAAAGAAGGTCAGGAAATTGAAGTTAAAGTTATTGAAATTGATCAACGAAGCGGTAAACTCAAACTGTCAAGAAAGGCCTTGCTGCCCAAACCCGAAAAGAAAAAAGAAGAATAAATCGAATATTTCAGGCATGGTTTTTATCATGCCTTTTTTATTTTACAAGCATCCTGGTAAAAATTGAATTTTGAAAACAACCATTTCTTTTATAAATTTATCTTTTTTCATGAGAATAATTTATAATTTTATACTGGCCTTAATTTTCATGATATCTTTTTTGATGAATAAAGAAAAATTTAAACTATTATATATGATACGAAAAGCATTGACTATTCTTCTTGTTGCGTTAACATTTATGGTTTCATGCAATAAAAGAACAATACAATATCCCGAAACAAGAAAAGCTGATCAAAAGGATGTTTATTTTGGGGTTGAAGTTGTAGATCCATACCGTTGGCTTGAAGATGATAAATCAGCAGAAACTGAAAATTGGGTTAAAGCTCAGAACCAGGTAACTTTCGATTATTTATCACGAATACCTTATCGCGAAAAAATAAAAGAACGCTTAACCCAGTTGTGGAATTTTGAAACAATGCAAACACCGGTTAAAAAGGCAGGGAAATTATATTTTTTAAAAAACGATGGGCTTCAGAATCAGGATGTATTATATATGCAAAATACACCTGATGGCGAACCTGTTGTTTTGCTCGATCCAAATAAACTATCTGAAGATGGAACAGTAGCACTTGGTGCATTTGAAGTTTCAAATGATGGTAAATATCTGGCTTATGAAATTTCGAAAGGAGGTTCAGACTGGCAAGAGATTCTTGTAAAAAATATTGAAACAGGAGAAGAATTACCTGATAATATAAAGTGGGTTAAATTTTCAAAAATATCATGGTACAAGGATGGCTTTTTTTATAGCCGTTACGATGAACCTGCTTCAGGAGAAGAATTATCGGGTGTGAATAAATTTCATAAAGTTTTTTATCATAAAATTGGCACTTTATCCCAGGATGATAAGTTAATTTATAATAACCAGGAATTCCCGTTGCGTAATTATTCGGCACAGGTATCAAACGATGAGAAATACCTGTTTATTTACGAAACGCAATCTACAAATGGAAATAACTTGTATGTCAAAAATCTGAATAAAGATGACAACTTTGTAAAGCTTACTACAGGGTTTAATTACGATTATACGGTACTCGATCATGTTGATGATAATCTTTTTGTTATAACAAACTACAATGCACCTAAGTATAAACTTGTTCGAATTAATGTGAATACCCTTGATGTAGGAAATTGGATTGATATTATACCTGAGAAAAAAGATGTATTAAGCAGTTGCGAATTGGCCGGAGGTAAAGTTATAGCTTCATACATGTGCGACGCATACTCAAAACTCGAAACCTATGATTTTAAAGGAAATTTTCTGTCAGAAATAAAATTACCAGCTACAGGAAGCGTTAACCAAATTAACGGGACAAACGATGATAATACGGCATTTTACTCCTTTAGATCATTTACTGCTCCTTCTACCGTGTTTATGTATGATTTAGCTGAGTTATCTTCAAAAATATTTTTCGAACCCAAACTTGATTTTGATACTGAGAATTACGAAACAAAACAGGTGTTTTTTACCAGCAAGGATGGTACAAAAATTCCTATGTTTATTATACATAAAAAAGGGCTGGAACTCAACGGGAAAAACCCGACCCAACTTTATGCATATGGAGGTTTTAATGTTAGCCAATTGCCATCATTCAGCGTTGAACGATTAATCTTACTTGAAAATGGTGGCGTATTTGCACTTGCAAACATCCGCGGAGGTGGCGAGTATGGTGAAAATTGGCACAAAGCAGGTGTGGGTTTGAATAAACAGAACGTTTTCGATGACTTTATTGCAGCTTCTGAATATTTAATAAACGAAGGTTATACTTCACCAAAAAAACTTTCTGTTCGGGGAGGATCGAACGGGGGCCTTTTAATCGGAACAGTTTTAAATCAACGGCCCGATTTATATGCTGTTGCTTTCCCCGAAGTAGGTGTCATGGACATGTTACGATTCCATTTGTTTACTATCGGATGGGCCTGGGTTGACGAGTATGGCTCAAGCAAAGACTCAATTCAGTTCGAGAATTTATACAATTACTCTCCATTACATAATATAAGTGACAGGATTGATTACCCTGCAGTTATGGTAATTACCGCGGATCACGACGACCGGGTTGTACCTGCCCATTCCTTTAAATATATTGCCACATTACAAGAGAAATATACAGGCAATAATCCGGTACTTATCCGTATTCAGACTAAAGCAGGCCACAGCGCTGGAAAACCAACAAGCATGAAAATTGAAGAAGCTGCAGACAGGTGGGCATTTGCTTTTTATAATATGAATGTGGAACCCATATATGCTGAATAAATTTTATCCTGTTCATAAAAAAATATAATATTCTGTTTTTTAAAGCTGTTTTGAAGTTTATCTTTGAAACAGCTTTCTTAATTTAAAATATGTAAAATTTAAAACGTGGATTTAAGTTACATCGTTATCGAAGGAAATATTGGAGCCGGAAAAACCAGTTTTGCTAAACGTATTGCCGATGATTATAATGCAAAATTAATTCTTGAACAATTTGCAGATAACCCATTTCTTCCAAAATTTTATATTGAACCCGAAAAATATTCCTTTCAGCTCGAACTATCTTTTCTCGCCGAACGTTATCACCAGTTAAATAATGAACTTACTTCAAGGGATTTATTTAAATCGTTTACTATTGCAGATTATTACTTTATGAAATCTCTTATTTTTGCCCGTGCAACGCTGAAAGAAGATGAGTATAACCTTTACAGGCAGATATTCGATATTATTTATAAATCAATCCCAAAACCCGATTTGTATGTGTATTTACACCAGGATGTTAATAAACTTATAAAGAATATTGTTAAAAGAGGACGTGATTATGAACAAGGTATTCGTGCTGAATATCTTGTGAAACTTCAAGACGGGTATTTCGATTTCTTTAAACAACACCACGATATCCCTTTTTTAATTATTGATATAAGTAACTTAGATTTCGTTGAATATCGGGGCGATTACGATAAAATTAAAGAAGTTATTTTTAAGAAAAAATATGAGAAAGGAATGCACAGAATTATTATTTAAGTGCTGAAACCTAAATAATTTGTATGTATTTTTTTTTTTTTGCTTAAACATTAGTAAGTTTGTATTCTATTGACAGAATTAACTAGTAATTTATAACAAATAATCAATTAAACTATGAAAAGAATCAACTATTTAGCGTCTTTCTTATTTGCAGCAATTATATTAAGTAGTTGCGGCGGATTAGATAAAATGAAAGAAGAAGCTTCTAACGTCAAGTACAATGTTACCCCAAAAGTATTGGAAATGCACGGTGGTAAAGTTAAATATGCTATCACTGGAGATATCCCTGCAGAATGGTTTAATAAAAGCTGTACTGCCGAATTTACTCCTGTTTATAAATTTAACGGGGAAGAAGTTAAATTAGAATCAAAAATTTACCAGGGCGAAAAAGTTGAAGGTAATAATAAAGTTATTGCTTTCGAAACTGGTGGTTCTATTGATTTTGCCGGTGAATTTGAATACAAAGAGGCAATGCGTGTTGGCGAACTAGAAATGAGGGTGGTTGCTACTTTAAAAGATAAAAGTTTAGATTTAGGTACTCTTAAATTAGCTGATGGTGTTATTTCTACTCCATTATTGGTGATGATTGACCCGATGCCTATTACTTTTGGCGATAACTTCCAAAGAGTTCTTGCTGAATCAAAAAATGCTGATATTCATTACATGATTCAACGTTCAGATGTTCGTAAAACAGAATTAACTTCTGAAGATGTTAAAGAACTTGAAGCATTTGTTAAAGAAAGTGTTGAAACTGCAAACAAAAAATTTAAAGGAATTGAAATTTCTGCTTATGCTTCACCAGACGGACCTGAAACCTTAAACGAAAAATTATCTGCCGAAAGAAAAAAATCTGCAGATCAGTATTTAGCTAAAGTTGTTGGTAAAACCAAAATGAGTAAAGAAGATGCAACTGCTATTTACCAAATGAAATCAACAGCTGAAGATTGGGACGGTTTCAAAAAATTAGTTGAAGCTTCTACAATACAAGATAAAGACCTTATTTTAAGAGTTCTTTCTATGTATTCTGATCCAGTTGTTCGCGAAAAAGAAATTAAAAATATTTCTGCTACTTACAAAGTATTAGCTGACCAGATTCTTCCACAGTTAAGAAGATCTGAAATTGTTGTAAATATTGAAAAAACTGGTTTTAGTGATGAACAAATTTTAGACTTTGCTATTAATAAACCTGATACTTTAAATATTGAAGAATTATTGTATGCTGGGAAATTAGCTCAAACTAACGAAGATAAAGCCAAAATTTATGCTGCGGCAACTGTTAAATATCCTACTTGTTTCAGAGCATGGAATAACTTAGGTTATGCTAACATGATGTTAAAGAACTTAACTGATGCTAAAGCAAACTTTGATAAAGCGAACGAACTTAAAGCTAACGATCCTATTATTACTAACAACCTTGGTGTAATTGCTTTATTAAACGGCGATAAAGAAAATGCTCAAAAACTTTTCTTAAGTGCTACTGATGCCGGCAACTCTGTTGATTATAACTTAGGCATTATTAAAATTATGGACGGCGAATACGAAGCAGCTGTTAATTATTTCCAGAATCACACAACTTTCAACACTGCATTAGCTATGTTATTGGCAGGTAAAAACGATTCTGCTATGAAAACTATTGATGCAGTTGAAGGAGATAATGCTATGAATTATTATTTAAAAGCTGTTATCGCTGCAAGAATTGGTAACGAAGGTGTTGTTTTAGAAAACTTAAAAACTGCTATCGAAAAGAAAGCTGAACTTAAAGAATTAGCTAAAACTGATTTAGAATTCAGAACTTTCTTAGCTAACGAAGTTTTTAAAGCTTTAGTTGAATAATATTTGAAATAACATATTTTAAAAAGCGATTCGTTAGAATCGCTTTTTATTTTACATCAAGTTTGATTTTCCTGTATAACTCCCATAAAACAATACCTGCACTTACAGAAATATTAAAGGAGTGTTTTGTTCCAAACTGAGGAATTTCGATACAATAATCACTCATATTTATTATTTCTTGCTGTACTCCTTTAATTTCGTTGCCAAAAACAACAGCATATTTTTCACCCGGTAATACGGCGAATCTTTCAAGCGATATGGAATTATTGACCTGTTCTATTGAAATTATCTTGTAATTTTTTTCTTTTAGCTCTAAAATAGCATCAGGTATATGTTCATAGTATTTCCAGTCAACTGATTCGGTAGCACCAAGTGCTGTTTTTTGAATATCCCGGTGAGGGGGAGTTGCTGTAATTCCACATAAAACTATTTTTTCAATTACAAACGCATCCGATGTTCTGAATACACTTCCAATATTATTTAAGCTTCGTATATTATCTAAAACCACAACAATAGGTGTTTTTTCAGAGTTTTTAAATTCATCCACACTTAGCCTGTTAAGCTCGCTGTTCTTTAATTTTCTCATGTTAGGATATTGTATTTTGTAATCTAAAAATTGGTTAAATGTATAAAAAATCAATAATTTCGTGAAGATTAAATTACGAAAGAAAATTTAAAACTATGAATATTCACGAATATCAAGCAAAGAGCATATTAAAACAATTTGGGGTTGCTGTTCCCGAAGGAATAGTTGTTGATAATCCTGAGGCAGCTGTTTCAGCTGCAAAAAATATAAAAGAGAAAACAGGTATGGAAACCTGGGCTGTTAAAGCGCAGATTCACGCGGGTGGGCGCGGAAAAGGCGGCGGTGTTAAAATCGCCAAATCAATTGAAGAGGTTAGAAAATATGCTGCTGATATCATTGGAATGAACCTGGTTACTCATCAAACAGGGCCTGAAGGGAAAAAAGTAAATAAAGTGCTTATTGAGCAAAGTATTTTTTATCCCGGAGAAAGTAAAATACAGGAGTTTTACATGAGTGTATTGTTAAATCGTGCTTCCGGGAAAAATATTATCATGTATTCAACCGAAGGAGGAATGGATATTGAAACTGTTGCAGAAAAAACACCTCATTTAATTTTTAAGGAAGAAATTGACCCTAAAGTTGGAATACAGGCTTTTCAGGCTCGTAAAATTGCTTTTAACCTGGGTTTAAGCGGGGATGCATATAAAGAAATGATTCGATTTGTAATTGCTCTTTATAATGCTTACGAAAAAAGCGATGCGTCACTTTTCGAGATTAATCCCGTGTTTAAAACATCCGATAATAAAATAATGGCTGCCGATGCAAAAGTAAATCTTGATGATAATGCATTATTCCGTCACCCGGATTATGCTGCCATGCGTGATGTTACAGAAGAAAATTCCGATGAACTTGAAGCCGGGAAATACAATCTTAACTTTATTAAACTCGATGGCAATGTAGGTTGCATGGTTAATGGTGCCGGGTTGGCAATGGCTACAATGGATATTATTAAACTTGCCGGTGGTGATCCTGCAAATTTTCTCGATGTAGGAGGTTCAGCTAATGCCCAAACTGTTGAAGCCGGGTTTAGGATTATTTTAAAAGATCCCAACGTAAAAGCTATCCTGATTAATATTTTTGGGGGAATTGTTCGTTGCGACCGCGTTGCACAAGGTGTTGTGGATGCTTATAAAGCAATCGGCTCTATACAAATCCCGGTAATTGTTCGCTTGCAGGGAACAAATGCTGCCGAAGGTAAAATGCTGATTGATAAATCGGGTTTAAAAGTGTATTCGGCAATTACATTACAGGAAGCTGCCGATTTAGTTAAAGAATTGGTATAGTCCTTATTATTCCCGGGTTATAAATGAAAATCAAAAAAAAATTATTCTTTATTTGTGTTGTTCTGTATTGTTTGATTTCATTATCAAATAAAGAATTAAAAGCTCAAAGCAGTGTTTCCGTTGGATTTGGGGTACCTGAGTTTTTTCATGCGGGATATCGTTTCCATAAGGAAAAAATGGGCTTTGGGTTTTCACTGGGGCTACTTCCTTCAAATAATGAATTCGTGATTTCCGGCAGGGCTGGATTCCTCTATCATTTTTATGGTAAAAGAAAATATTCATTACTTAAACCGTGGTATGTAAATCCGGGGGTTGTATATAATAGTGTGGAAATAAACTCACATTTGGAACAATATTTTATTTTAGATTTACGAATCGGGCGCGAGTTTTCGTTGAATCATTCTTTTGGTATCTTTACTGAACTTGGAGTTGCCTGTATTTTATGGGAAAGCGTTACGGAAAAGAATTTTAGTTTTGCCTTTGATTATGATTCTCCATTCATACCATCAATAAATTTGGGATTGTATTACCGTTTCCCTGAAGGGTGCAATTGCCCCAAACCAAGAAAATACTAAAAATTAAAAGGATGCGTTGTTTGTTGCATCCTTTACTTTTTACCAATTAACAGGTTTTCTCCGAACAGGCATAGTCATACATCGTGCCCCGCCACCTCCACGTGGAAGCTCTGAACCTTCTATGGTTATTACATATTTTTTATGATCGTTTGGATTTACTTTTCCTTTAATTATATCGTTTGCCTTTAAAACTTCAAATCCATTTTTGTTCATTTCTTCAATGGTATATGTATTGCGTTCGTAACCAATAACTTTACCCGGCCCGACTGCGAAAAAGTTTGCCCCGCTATGCCATTGTTCGCGTTCTTGTATCCACTGGTCTTTTTTTCCTCCGCAATAAATCGGGTTTAAATCCATTCCAAGTTTTTTCAATGCGGTTAACATATTTTCCTCGGTGCATATTTTTGTTACTTTCCCATTTTCAACTTGTATATGGATGGTTTCAAACCTGTTTACCTGCATTATTAACGGCTCATAAACCATGCATGTGTCCATATCAAGAAAGGTAAATACCATATCGAGATGGATAAATGATTCTGGTTTATAAGGCAGCTCTTGTACAAGGATATGTTTTACTTTATCTTTTTGATTTTTAAGTTTTTCTAAAACAAAATCAATTCCTTGTGAAGTTGTTCGAGTACCTTGCCCGATACATAAAATGTCGTCGCGGGCAATTAAAACATCACCACCTTCAATAGTTGTATCAGGAGTAAAGCTTTCGCTATTTAATGGATTTATTGTTTTAGTTACAAAGAGTTCGTGATAATCAAAAATTGCCTCCATAATTAACGACTCCCTTTCACGAACAGTATTCGCCATGCGCCCGATTAAAACATTATCAAGTATTGAAATAGCAGAGTCACGGGTAAAAAAGAAATTGTGTAATGGCCTTAATGAATACCGCTCCTTGCTCAAATATTTTGTAAGTGTGTTTTTTTCTTCAATTACACCTTCGATTAACTGCCTTGAAAGTTCCTTTGCATCAAGAGTTGTAAGATATCTGTTTAAACTGCATTTTTCTTCATACCGGCAAATTTTATTCAGAAGGGTTTCTTTTACTTTCTGGTTTTTTAATATATCGGTCAATAAATCGGTTACCTGAAATGTGTTTGTTAATTTGCCAAGAACACCACTTAACTGGGCATATTCTTTTTTGGCTACATTAAGATTTAAAATATCGCTATACAATGCTCTTTCGGCATTCTCGGGAGTCATATTTTCAATTTCGCTGCCTGGCGTATGAAGAATAACTCCTTCCAATTCACCTATTTCAGAGCGAACATCAACATTAATTTTTGGAATCATATAGTATATTTTTCAAATGAATTTCTAAACAGATATTGTAAAATTATGAATTGTTAGGCAATATAATCAACTAATTGATGGTAATAATTATAGATTTTTCAGAATCAAGTTGAATTATAAGATGATTTCTATAAGAAAAGGTACCAGAATGGTTAAAACCACACCACTAAATACTGAAATTATTGCATAATCGGAACCAATATATTTTGTTATTACAGGCAGTGTTGTATCCATTGCAGTTGCCCCGCCCGAAGCAATTGGAGCAAGCTTTCCAAAATAACGTGCAAAAACAGGAGTAAGCAATAAGGTTATTATTTCACGGGTTATGTTTGAAAGTAACGCGATTACACCAAGAGTTTCATTCGATAGCTCAGTTATAAGAACACTCGAAAGACTGTAATAACCAAAGCCGGATCCTACAGCTAATGAATCAGGGAGATTGAGATTGCTTTGTACTAGTGAAAACACAGAAACACCAATATAAGTTCCTGTAATTACAGACAATGGAACAAGCAGGATTTTAAAATTAACTTCTTTTATAAGAGTTAGTGCTTTTTTATTGCTTCCAATTCCAATGCCAACTAAAAACATGAGTAAATACAAAGCATATAAACTGTAATCGGTTTGAAATATTTGCCCGGGTAAAAATCTGTAAATACCGGTTATTACCCCGGCAACAAAAAAAGCTAATATGATTAAACTTCCTTTCATTTTTTTCTGAAAAATATATGATAAACGGCCCAGGAAAATAAAATACTTCCCCCTACTGCAAATAATGTTAATGAGATTGCCTGAAACCCGATTTTATCAAAATTAGCAATGATTTTTTCATTAGCACCAACAGATATGCCCAAGAGAAACAATAACAAATAAATAGCCCAATTGGTTAAATAGCCGGTAAGTTTGAGAAATTTTTTCCTGGAATGAAAAATCCATCCAATAATTATTCCTAAACTCATTAGCGAAAGAACGATAATCATTTTTCCTTATTTGTTTGATTTAAACGATAATATATGCCAGCTTACCGCTAGTGCAATAAACAAAAGTAGTAATTTTAACCAGATATGATTAACAACAAAGAAAACCGATGAAAGAATTGTAAGCCATAATAGAAGGACAGATGCTATTTTTGATTTTCTTGAAATGGTTTTATGATGAATGTAGTTTTGAATATGAGTTCCCAAATATTTATGGTTTATTAACCAGTTGTAAAGCCTTTTTGAGCTTCGCGTAAAAAGAGCTGCAGAGAGTAATAAAAATGGAGTTGTGGGCAATAATGGTAAAAATATTCCTAATATTCCAAGTCCTAAAGAAATTAACCCGAGTATAACAAATAAAAACGTGATGGCTTTATTTGATGAATGCTTTACCTGTTTATCCACAACCTGTTTATCTTTTTTCTTTAAATCCGATTTTGTTATGAGTTCCATCGCAGAATGGCATATTTCCTGAGTTTCCGCATCTGCACAAAGTTATGGTATTGGCTTTAGGTACTTTATTTCCATTAATGTCGGTAATTATAAAATCTCCGGAAATAATTGCCGGCCCGTTTTGAATTATTTGAACTTTTGTTGATGGCTCAGATATTGGTGTTATTTCGGTATTTACATCATAAGTATCAATTGGTTTTTTAAGATATTTATTCCACGAAAAGGTTAACGCATCGGTTGGGCATTGATTTACAATTTCAATAATTTTTTCGGTCGTTGAACCCTGCATATTTACCCATGGCCTTTTTACAGGATCAAAAACACTTCGTAATCGTGTATAACAGATTGTTGAATGAATACATTTGCCGGGTTGCCAATGAACAGTTATTTCCCCGTTTGTATAATCCCTGTTATTTTTATCCATATAAAATTTATTTTCGGTTAAATATACATAAAATTATAGCATGTTAATTGTACACGATTTGATATAAATTATTTCGATTTTTGCTAAAAATAAAAAATACTAACAACAATTTGCTGATTCATTCGTAATATTGTCAGAAATATTTTTTTGTATTCATGAAAATTCTGAAATCTATATTCATCTTATTTTTACTTTTTAATACAGTTTCATTAAAGGCACAGAATGTAATTGAAAGAGGCGATTCAATTATTATAACCAGGGCTGTTGTTCTTGATGGAGACACTATTCCCAATATTCGTTTAAAGGAGATTGTTATTTTTCCTGATATGGTTTTTAAAAATAAGCAACAAGCCCGTAGATACACAAAACTGATGCGTGATTTAAAAAGAGTATATCCTTATGCTCGATTGGCAAAAGATAAGCTCGACGAAATGGAACGCGAATATAATAAATTAAAAACCGATAAGGAACGAAAAAAATATGCAGAAACAGTTGAAAAACAGCTTGTTGACGAATTTGGTGCCGAACTGAAAAAACTAACAGTTACCCAGGGAAGGCTGCTTCTAAAACTTATTGACAGAGAAACAGGCAACACTTCGTATGAGTTGTTAAAAGAATTACGAGGTACATTTTCTGCAGTATTCTGGCAAACCATTGCCCGGTTGTTTGGTTCCGATTTAAAAGCGGAATACAATGCCGAAGGCGACGATATTCTAATTGAACGAATAGTGGTTCTAATTGAACACGGGCAAATTTAAATCATCTCAAAAACTGCTTTCACAAGGTTATTTGCTCCATCACCAATTTGCCCGATATGGGCATCAAGCATGTAACAGGGAGTTGTGACTAACTTGTTCTTTTTGTCGATAACTATTTCACCATGAGTGGTTTCTGTGTGTGTGGCACCCATTTTTTTAACAGCATCAGACGTGTTTCTGTCCTGGCCTGTTGTAATTTCTACTTTGCCCAAAACCTTTGCCAATAATACCGGGGAAATACACAAAGCACCAATGGGCTTGTTTTGTTCTGCCATACTTCGTATAGCTTTTTCTACATCATGATTTACCTTACAGTTTGCTCCATCGAAAGCAAATGAACATAAGTTTTTTGCCACACCAAATCCTCCTGGGAATATTAATGCATCGAAATCCTTAGCCTTGAATTCGCTTAAATTTTTAATTTTTCCTCTTGCTATACGGGCAGATTCAATTAAAATATTTCTTTTCTCAGGCATTTCCTGACCTGTAATATGGTTAATTACATGATGCTGTTCAATATCTGGCGCGAAAATTTCATACATACCACCATTTTTTACAATTGAGTATAATGTTAGAGTTGCCTCGTGTATTTCTGCCCCGTCGAAAACACCACAACCTGCTAAAACTACTGCAATCTTTTTCATGATTTTTTGTATTTATTGTTTTAATTGTAAATATAAGCGAATTTTGCAATGAATTCAAGCTCATGGTGTAATGAAAAGAACATTTATTGCAATTAAGATATCTCTTTCTAAAGAAACAGAAAAGCTCTTTAATGAGATAAAATCAAAGTTAAATGAATCAAAAATAAACTGGGTTGATACCCATAATATGCATATTACACTGTTTTTTCTGGGAGATACAAAAGAAAGTCAGATTCCTGAAATATGTAGTCAAATTGAAAGGATTGCACGAGAAACAAATCCATTTTTATTTACCTGTAAAGGTTTGGGTTTGTTTAAGAATATTCATGATCCGCGTGTGATTTGGCTTGGCATAAAAAAATCCGATAGTTTAAATGGTTTAAAACAAAATATTGATTTTGTAATGCAAGATATGGGTTTTGAGATTGAGCCCCCGGATTTTAAACCACACATAACACTTGGAAGGATTAAGTTTATAAAAAACAAAATGTTACTTGCAGAATTAGTTGAAAAATACAGGGATTACGCATTCCAGGATATTCCGGTTAATGAAGTAATTTTTTATGAGAGTATATTAACTTCACAGGGCCCTATATATAAAGAGATTCAGGTGTATAAGTTAAGTACGGTAAAAAATAGCTAGAATATTTAAATATGTCTTCCTTTTAAAATGATAAGAATAGTGTAAATCATAATTTTAAAATCTACATAGAGCGACATATTTTCAATATAAAGAATATCGTATTTGAGTCTTTCAACCATTTGGTCAACATTTTCTGCATATCCAAACTTTACTTGTCCCCACGAGGTAATGCCGGGTTTTACTTTCTGCAAATGCAAGTAATGTGGTGCTTTGCTAACAATCTGATCGATATAAAACTTTCGTTCAGGCCTTGGGCCAACCAAAGACATATCACCTTTTAATACATTGTAAAAATTAGGGAGCTCATCGAGCTTTGATTTACGCATAAATTTACCAAACGGAGTTATACGCTCATCATTTATTGATGAAAGTGCCGGCCCGTTCGATTCGGCATCTTCGTACATTGATCTGAATTTATATAAGGTAAATGGTTTTCCAAATCGCCCGATTCTTTCGTGACTATAAACTATCGGGCCTTTAGAAGTTAATTTAATCCCGATTGCCAGAAATAAAATTAGTGGTGATGATATAACCAGGGCAATTAATGATAAAGCAAAATCGATAGCTTGCTTGGCATGTTCCTGCCAGGTAGGCATTAAGCTGTGAGAAATCTGGATAAGTGGTGTACCAAAAATATGAGCCATTTTTACTTTTCCTGTAAGAATATCGTACATACTTGGAATGGCCTTAATTATTATTCGTTTATTATCAAGCGAGTTAATTATCTTTTCAATTTCCCTGTGTTCTGTCGATTCCAGGGCAATAATAACTTCTTCAATTTTATATTTGTCGATAATTTGGGGCACATTGTTCAATTCACCCAGCCTTGGAAGATACTTTTCCAGAATATATTTTTCTTTTTCAACAAGACTTATAAAACCAATAAATTTATTTCCTGTAGATTCAATCTGATTTTCGATATTTTGGTAAATATCTACAGCTTTTTTATTTCCTCCGATAATAAGTGTGTTAAATCCAAAAATTCGTTTATGAATCTTGTTATTTGTTCTTGTTGTAATAACTAACCGGGGAATATAAGTTGCAATAAACTGTATGGTAATTAATGTAAAAAATAAGCTGTAATAATTTTGATACGTAATAACTTCATCATCGAGAATTGAAGTAAAAAAAAGGATTAATGAGCCTAATAATATTGAAAAAAATGTTTGCCCAAGCTCCTTTAATCGTGATTTCCTGTAAATATCTTTGTAGTAACCACTCAGGTAATAAAGAAATAGCCAGAAAACAGGTATTAGAATTATCCCGTGATAAAACCGTGAAGTAAACTCAAGAGGCAAATCAATACCAAATTTTTCTGTTTCAATATATATTTTACGGTAACTGTAAAATATTGCCCAGCTAAGAACGGCAGAAAAAAAATCGAATAAAATGTATTTTATGGTGTGTAAAGTTTTACTCATTAATTTTTTTAAAGAATAGAAAACAATTAAGTATTTCCTAAAACGAAAAATCTTATAGTTTGTTATGATTTTTTAAGTAATAATTTAAGAGATTACACGGAATAAAAACCAGGATTCAATACCTGGTATAACCTTTCCATTATTGTTTGGGTTACTTGTATCATGTAAAGTTCATCGGGAGTATCGTTTACATGGGTCGAGCCAATTTTGTTTATTGATTCAATAAAATCACTCATCTCTATTTCGAATGGCGATGTTGTTTCAATAGTGAAATCCGAAGTAATTATTTGCCCATGAATAATATCGAATTTGGTTGCAGCATGATTCGAAAAATCTATTTTAATCAATTGGTTCGACTGAAAAAACGAAACTTCGTTTTTCTTTTCTTTGGCTATGTTATTGTATTTTATTGCAGCTAAGCACCCATTGTCAAATTCAAGCCTGATATAAATTAAACTAAAATGATTCAAGTCAATAGGAATAGCGCTTACAGATATTTTTTTCACGATGGAACTTGCTTTATTTATAGCTAAACACGTATCGTTGAATATCTCGTAAAAATAATTTTGTGGCCTGTAAAAGAAATTCTGCTCCTGGTTAATTTCAATGAGTTGAGGTGCAAAAACAGCATTTTTACAAACCAAAAATTCAGGAGCAAATAAATAGGTTTTCTTTATTTGAATTTTTATTTGCGCTTCAATGGCCAGTTTATAAAGATTTTTGATTTCTTCAAAACTGAGTTCCGAAATATCTTCAATAAATAAATGACATGACTTTTTTAAAGCACTTATAGCAAAATCAAAATTTGGTTTAATTGAATTGGCAAAATAAATAATATCTGAGTTTTCGAACAAATCACCGGCTGACGGAAACAGGGTTATATTAAAGTTTTTACAAATAGGCAGAATATCTTCTTCGTTTGGAGAAAAAATCCCAAACAGGTTTTGTTTTAATATACTTTTTAACTGTTCTGCTTTGTTCCCGTCTTTTTGAGAATTTATTCCAATTAAACCTATTTTCATAAAATCAGAGTTGTTTTTACAAACTTAGTTTATTTAAATGTTCCGGATTGATTAATAGGTTTCATTTTATTAACGAATTTGTGTTAATAAACTTATTCATTTATGTTTCTGAATAATTTAGCAAATGCATGGACAACAGATGTTAAAATGATTCGGGATTGTTAAAAACGATTTTTTAGTTAAGATAAAAAAATCAACGTTGCTAAATGTGATTTGTTCTTTTATCTTTGTTCGGAATTATAAAAAACCTAGAGGAATTAGTTAATGGTAGATACTTACAGGCATAAGGGATTAAGGCAGAAATTGGTTGAAACGATTAAAGAAAAGGGAATTAAGGATACACGTATTCTCGAAGCCATAGGGAAAGTACCACGTCATCTTTTTATGGAGAGCGGATTTGTCGAGTTTGCATATCGCGACCAGGCTTTTCCAATAGGAGCAGGGCAAACAATATCGCAACCATATACCGTGGCTTTTCAAACAGAATTATTACAAGTTGAGAAACATCAGAAAGTGCTTGAAGTCGGAACCGGATCGGGCTACCAGGCGGCAATTTTAATGGAATTAGGTGTAAAAGTATATACCATTGAACGTCAAAGAGAATTGTACCTGAAATCAAGAACATTATTACATAAAATGGGCTATAAACCGTATTTCTTTTATGGCGATGGTTATTTGGGGCAGCCATCCTTTGCTCCTTTCGATAAAATCTTAATTACAGCCGGAGCTCCCGAAATTCCAAGAGAACTATTAAGTCAATTAAAAATTGGCGGACGAATGGTTGTACCAGTTGGTGGCTCCGAAGGGCAGGTTATGATGTCTGTTGACAGAACCGGTGAAAATGATTATGTTGAGAATGAACACGGGTATTTTGCTTTTGTTCCATTATTAAAAGGAAAACAATAATTAAACAGATTATGGTAAAAATCAAAAAATTTATATTTAACCCTTTCCAGGAAAATACTTTTCTGCTTTACGATGAAACCAACGAATGCGTGGTTATTGATGCCGGATGTAACGATAAAAATGAACAACTGGAACTACTTACCTTTATCGAAGAAAATGAACTTAAATTAAAGATGATATTAAATACGCACTGCCATATCGATCATATTATGGGGAATGCGTTTTTAGTTGAGAAATATAATGTCCCGTCAATAGCACATAAGGATGATTTGCCATTGTTACAACGCTCAAACGATATGGCAATTGCATTTGGGTTTACTATCCGGAAACCACCTGTGCCATCAAAATACGTTAATCATGGCGAAATAATCGAATTTGGAAATACAAGTCTTAAAGTTCTCCATGTTCCCGGGCACTCTCCCGGATGTATTGCTTTTTATTGTGAAAAAGATGGTTTTATAATTGTTGGCGATGTTCTTTTTGCCGGGAGTATTGGACGTACAGATTTACCCGGGGGCGACTATGATACGATAATACTTAGTATTACAAATCATATTTTTTCATTGCCTGGCGAAGTGATTGTGTATCCGGGCCACGGTAACAGTACAACAGTTGAACATGAAAAAAATACAAACCCGTACTTCCAATAGCTTGAATAATATTGCGAACATTATAAAGTAAATGTTGTTCTAAAACATGTTTGTTAGGAAAATATCATGTTGTTTTTATTTTTATTGATTAATCTTCTTTTTAATTTTGAACAATTTTATAAATAATTAATACTAACTGATATAAATTTTTTGCTATGGCTCTTGATAACTTTATACAACGTCATAATGGTCCACGTGATCATGAAATTGATTTGATGCTTAAAAAAATCGGTGTATCAAGTCTCGACGAACTAATTGATAAAACCGTTCCAAAAACAATTCGCCTTCCAAAACCACTGAATCTTCAAAAAGGAATGAGTGAGTACGAATATCAACAAAAGATATTTAAAATTGCTTCGAAAAATAAAATCTATAAAACATTTATAGGTTCAGGTTATTATGATACGATTATGCCGGCGGTTATTCAACGCAATATACTTGAAAATCCAAGTTGGTACACATCATATACTCCTTACCAGGCAGAAATTTCACAAGGCCGTTTAGAAGCATTATTGAATTTCCAAACTGTTGTAATGGAACTTACAGGGATGGAAATAGCGAATGCTTCATTACTCGATGAAGCAACTTCTGCAGCTGAAGCTATGATTATGTTTCATAATTCACGCTCAAGAACCCAGGTTAAAAACGAAGCTAATATTTTCTTTATTGATGAGAACATGTTTCCACAAACTATTGATGTTATGGAAACTCGTGCTAATCCGCTTGGAATAGAGATAGTAAAAGGAAAATTCAATGAGTTTGAATTTACAGATAAGGTTTTTGGAGCAATTGTTCAATATCCTACAGCAGATGGTAAAATTATTGATTACAAAAATTTTGTTGCTAAAGCACACGAAAAAGAAATTGCAGTTGCGGTTGCAGCAGATATTATGAGTTTGGTGCTTTTAACACCTCCGGGTGAATGGGGAGCTGATGCAGTTGTTGGTTCTACCCAGCGATTTGGTATTCCTATGGGCTTTGGAGGTCCTCATGCCGGATATTTTGCAACCATGGATAAATTTAAACGAAGCATGCCTGGCCGTATTATTGGTATATCGAAAGATGCACAAAATAAACTTGCCTTACGTATGGCTTTGCAAACACGTGAGCAACACATTAAACGCGAAAGAGCAACATCAAATATTTGTACTTCACAAGCGCTTTTAGCTACTATGGCCGGAATGTATGTAGTTTATCATGGTGCTGAAGGCCTAAAACGAATAGCTTTGCATATTCATTATATGGCTGTTACTTTAAACGAGAAACTCTTAGCCCTTGGATTTAAACAAGAAAATAAAGATTTCTTTGATACATTAAAAGTGAACCTTCCGGAAGGGATAAAAGTTGCAGATATTCAAAAGCTGGCTTTAGAAAGAAAAATCAACCTGAATTATATTGATGAAAAAACTGTTGGAATAAGTACAGACGAAACTACTTTAATTCAGGATGTAAATAAAGTAATTGAAATTTTTGCCCAGGTAGTTAAAAAGAATGATGTAGCAAGTCATTTAACAGAAAAGGTTGCTTTTGATAATAAATTCAAACGTACAAGTAATTTTTTAACTCTTGAAGTTTTCAATCGATATCGTTCAGAAACTGAAATGATGCGTTATATCAAGAAATTGGAAAGAAAAGACTTTTCATTGACACATTCAATGATTTCGCTTGGTTCATGTACAATGAAACTGAATGCAGCAACAGAAATGTTTGCTTTAAGCTTTCCCCATTTTGGAGGAATTCATCCATTTGTTCCTGCTGATCAGGCTGAAGGATATCACCAGTTAATTCAGGAACTGGAAGAAGATTTAAAAGTAATTACAGGTTTTGACGCAATATCGTTTCAGCCAAACTCAGGTGCTGCAGGCGAATATGCCGGTTTAATGGTTGTTCGTCAGTATCATATCGAAAAAGGACAAGGACACAGAACTGTTGTTCTAATCCCATCATCAGCACATGGAACAAATCCTGCAAGTGCTGTAATGGCTGGTATGAAAGTAGTGGTTGTCGAGTGTGATAAAAACGGAAATATCGACGTGGATGATTTAAAGAAAAAAGCAGAAGAACATAAAGATAATTTATCTGCTTTTATGGTTACTTATCCTTCAACACATGGAGTATTCGAAAGCCGTATTAAAGAAATGAATGAAATTATCCACAAAAATGGTGGTTTAGTATATATGGATGGTGCAAACATGAACGCCCAATTAGGATTAACAAATCCTGCAAGTATTGGAGCCGATGTTTGTCACCTGAACTTGCATAAAACATTTGCAATTCCTCATGGTGGTGGTGGCCCGGGTGTTGGCCCTATTGGTGTTGCAAAGCATTTGGTACCTTACTTACCTTCGCATTCTGTTGTAAAAGTAGGTGGCGAGAAAGGTGTTAAAGCCGTTTCTGCTGCTCCCTGGGGTAGTGCCAGCGTATTAACCATTTCGCATGCATTTATTAAAATGATGGGTGGCGAAGGATTAACCAGTGTAAGTAAAATGGCAATCCTGAATGCAAATTATCTTGCAGCATCATTAAAAAATCAGTTTGATGTTCTTTATTCAGGTGAAACCGGCTATGTTGCTCACGAAATGATTTTAGAATGCCGTAACTTTAAACCTATGGCAAACATTACAGAAGCCGACATAGCTAAACGATTAATGGATTATGGTTTCCATGCTCCAACATTGTCATTCCCCGTTCATGGAACATTAATGGTTGAGCCAACAGAAAGTGAATCTTTGCAGGAACTCGATCGCTTTGTGGATGCCATGATTTCAATTTATAATGAAATAATTGAAATAAAAGATGGAAAAGCTGATGCAGAAAATAATGTATTGAAAAATGCTCCGCATACTCAGGAAGTGGTTGTTTCTGATTCATGGAATCGCCCATACGCAAGAGAAAAAGCTGCTTTCCCTTTAAATTGGGTGCGCGAAAATAAATTCTGGCCTACAGTTAGCCGTATTGATGATGGTTATGGTGACAGAAATTTAATGTGTACTTGTGCTCCGATAGAAGATTATCGTGAAGGGAAATTTACTTTTGAAGCTGTAAAATAGTTGTCATATCATACTTCAAATGAATAGCCCCAGTAAAACTCCGGGGCTATTTTTTTAAAGACAATTCATAATATATGCAAATTATAATTGACAGCGTAATCGAGCAAAGCCATTTTATAATTTGCATTATATTACAATACGGGCGATAATGCTTTTTGTGATGGAACTGCCAGCCGATAGGCTGGTTACCTTTTTCTGAACATTTGGGGCGCTTTGGAGTGAAGAAAAGGCATGAAGCAAAAACAATTATTTCAAAGGATAGTGTTTCTATAGTCTATAAACATCTTTGCGATGTCTGACATTTCTTACTGTTACTATTCGGATGGTTTCTTCAATAACATAAATTATTCGATATTCTCCAACCCGGACTCTATATAAATTTTCTTTCGTACCACGAAGTTTTTTACATCCGTTTGGCTGTGGGTTTTTTGCTAATCCTTCAGAAGCTATAATAACTCTTTTTATAACTGTTTTAGGAAGATTGCGGAGTTCTTTTCCTGCTTGTTTACTAAACTGAACTTTATACATTACAACTTACCTTCGTTTTTTAACTCGTTTTTTAACTCGTCAAGGCTTATTGTTTCTTCATCTTTTCTGGATTCGGCTATTAAAACATCGTAAAAATCTTCCCAAAGTTCACTGTACTTGTCAAGGTCAATCTGAACTGCTATTCGTTCATTTTTCTCGTTAGTTACAAAGTTTATTCCTTTCATTGTATTCCTGTTTTTCATTTCTGCAAATTTAACGTTTTTTACTCACTTTTGGTTTTATTTTAATGGATGATATTTATTTAATTGCTCTGCTAGTTCTGTGCTAAGCTGATTTGCAATTCAGCTTTCTGTTTTTTCTAAAATAATGGCAATTACAAACCTGCCTGCCGATCAGGCAAGTTGCCCGAATAAAGAAAGTGCCATTACAACTTTTCTCATGAGCGAGTAAATGACGCTTAGCTTTTTTAAATTTTTAATACATATCCCGCATAGTCATTCATAATAGTACTTTATTTTCTTAATGGATATTTAGAAAGTGTAAGATATGTATTAATAAATTTTTCTGATGGTTCAGCTATCAGGGCGTCAGCCTTTTTCTTCCGGGTTTTGAATCAATTTCTTGTGCCATAATTGCACCTGCTCTGTACCATAATCGCTTGTTATCTGATAAAACCGGGAGTTTTTCCCAGTCTTTATTATTTAACATGAGTTCGATGTAAGAATTAAGGCAATTTTTCCTAAAAAAGCAGAGTCTTATGTTTCAAGGTATTTAATTGCCAGTTCTGCAAACCGGAAGTAATATGCCAGATTTCATTTTTGTACAATATCTTGATTATTAGATTTTTTGCAGGATGAAAGGCTTGTAATAACGATTATATATGCACAAAATAAGGGGTTCATAAATCACACCTTTTTATTAAAAGATTTTTTTGGATTTAGAGCTTATTAATAAGTCATCTAATTTAGTTACCAGTTTATCAATATCTGATTGTTTAATGGTAAAGGGAGGTAGAAATCTGAAGGTATTTGACTTAAATCCTGTAACAAAGCCGTGTCCGAACAAATGAGTATGAATGAAATCTCCATCTATATCTTTTTTAAGTTCCAGGGCAAGTATTAATCCTCTTGCCCTTATTTCTTTTATCTTTTCGGGATATTTCTCAGCCAGTTGAATTAATTTTAGGTTAAAGTATTCGCCGGTTTCAATGCATTTATCAATCAGCTTCTCTTCTTCAATAATGTTTAAAACTTCTAAACCAATGGCACAACCTAAAGGATCATTCTGGTGCGATTGGGCATATCTGAATGGGTTCTTGTTAAAGTAATCAGTAACTTTTGAATTTGCTGTTACTGCACTTACAGGATATCCGTTTCCAAGTCCTTTTCCAGTTACAACAATATCGGGTTTGATATCATAATGTTGAAAACCAAACCATTTTCCTGTTCGCCCGATACCTGTTGTAACTTCGTCAGCAATAATAAGGCAATCGTTTTTAGTTGCCATATCTACGATCTTTGAAATAAAATTCTTTTCCGGAAATTGCACCATGTCTATTGAAGCTCCTCCGGTTTCCAGCACAAAAGCAGAGATTTCTTTAAAATCAATAGTATTTATTGAATCTATGTCGTTGAATTGTACATTCACAATAGAATCATTGTTTGGAGAATTCTGCCCAAATCCAAAGGCGCTTAAATAGGAGTTGTTGATTTTAAGTATTTTCTTGCGCCCGGTATAATGAAAAGACAAACTTACTGACAGGTTTACGGCTTCTGAACCGGAGCTTATAAAAACACTAGCCCCATTGGTAATACCTGTAAGAGTGTTAAGTCTTTCTGATAAATCTTCGGAAAACTGATTTCGAAATTTATAGCCATGATGAATTGACTTTTTTATTTGTTCTCCTATAAGTTCTATAAGCCTGTCGTTACTATGCCCTATATTGGCGCACCATACTCCCGATTCAAAATCGATATATTCTTTGCCATCGGAATCGTATTGATAGCAATCTTTAGATTTTATTAACATTTTGGTTGTCGGATTATACATTTGAATTATTGGGCTCATGCATTTTTAAAGATTTAAGTTCGGTTTTAATATAAAATACTGATCGCGATCAATTAAGTAAAATTAATAATTATTAAGAAAAATAAGTGCCAGTATAAAATCTGTTGAATTTAAAAGGCAATGTGCAATTATTCCTAAATAGATATTTTCCTTACGCTTTACAATATAAATCAATGGCAAAATGCCGATTGCACGTGTTATAAACATCCATGGAGTCCATGTATGGTATAAAGCAAAAAGCCCACTATGAACTGGTACAGACCAACCTCTTAACTTAGCCGGCATTCGGGGTAAAAGATATCCTCTAAAATAGAATTCTTCTATCACCGGCAATATTAAAACAATAAAAATCAAAAAAAGGACATACGTAACAACTAGGTTTTGCTTAGAAAATTCCGTACTAAGCCCCATATCTAAATTCATATTCGAAGGTATCCGGTTGAATAAAACATGCAAGTGCTCAGTTGTAAATTCAAACAGCGTAAAAAGAATTCCTGATAAAACAAAAATTATTGGAACCCATACCAGGTATTGCCATTTTGGTATGGGTTTGCAATATTTAATTATTCCATTAATCAGCTTTTCTCCGGTTTTCTTACTTTGGAGTAAAATAAAACCGAACTCAAATGGAATTAGAACAAATATTCCTGCCAGTATTAACGCCATTATTGATGGAAACCCGTTTGCCTTAACCAACGGGGCTAAGGCAAAATAGCAAATGCCTATAAGCAAACCTGGAAGAAGATGCAAAATTAATGACTTTAAAATTGAGTGTTCAACAGTGTTCGTTCTCATTTTTCATTAATTATAAACGTATTAAATCAGGTATATTTTTTTTTACAATTTGCAACAGTAAAATTATAGAAATCCGGATTACTCAGATTTAAACATGCTAACAATAGTTAATTCATTTGATTACATTATTTCTCAATGCTGTAATATTTTGCATATTTACCAAGGCTTATCTTTATAAAGTAAGTTCCGGTTGCTACATCCATGTTCTTTTCGTCTGTTCCGTTCCAACTAGCCGTGTATGAACCACCTTGTTTTTCTTCTTTAACAAGAGATTTAATTGGTTTCATCTGCTCATTCAAAACCAGTATTGAAACTTTTGATGTTTTATCAAAAGAATAGTTTATTTCGTTTATTGATTTTACTTCTGACTTGAAATTTGAAAAATCAAAAAATTCTATATTCTGAGACGGGGTGTTTCCATTTTCAAGAGCGTAAATAGAGCCATCAGTAGAAGCAAAGTAAATTATTCCATTGTTAATAAAGGGCGATGAGAGAATGCTCCCGGCGCTTGATACTATTTGTTCGATGATTTTTGTCATTTCCCAGCACATGCCAAACTCAAATATATCATTTAAGTTTTCGTTGTTATAATCCCCGGTTTTGGTTAAGTACAATGAATTTAGCGAAGCATCGGTTGAGAAAATCCATTTGGGAAATCCTGTATTGGTATCGAAAGCATAAAGTTTTCCATTCATTGCTCCAATGTAAGCTGTATTCCCGGAAACAGAAGGTGAAGAAAAAGTGTAAATTCCTGTTTTGTATTCACTGATTATATTCCCGTTATTTTTATCAAAAATATAAAAACGCAAGGCATCAGAAGAACCAGAATACAAATGGCCGTCTTTAATAGCAGTTGAGCTTGGCATCCATGATGAATAAGGATCTTTGTTTTTCCAGATTACTTTCCCGCTTTTTGCATCTAATGCATACATGTATGCATCGCGCGATCCACAATACACAATTCCATCGGATATTGCCGGACTTGCCTGGATACCTACAAAACAATTACGCAGTGTGTCTGTTCCGGTTTGATAATCCCAAATTAATTCTCCTGTTTGGGCATCAAGTGCATAAATTTTGCTATCCCAGCTTCCACAATAAATAATATTATTATAAACAGCAGGTGACGAATGAACAACACCTTTAGTCTTATAACTCCAGATTTTATTGCCATTTTCAGCATTCAGGCAATATATTGAGCTGTCGCCGCTTCCAAAATATACAGATTGATTATAATACAATGGTGATGATGAATAGAAATCCCAGGGATCGGGGCATTTCAGGTTTCCGGATTTAACTCCAAATATATTTTCGGCACTAAAAACAGCTTCGCGGCCGGTTTTAAAATGCCATTTTTCTGTCCCTGTTTTAGCATCAATGGCGTAAAAAGTACTGTCGAAACTCCCAAAATAAACTGTTTCATTATTTACACATGGTGTTGACTTTATCCTTCGTCCGGTTTTAAATTTCCAATTTAAGCTTCCGTTGTTTATATTTATTGCATACAAATACGAATCGTTGCTGCCAACATACAATACATTATTAACCACCACGGGTGATGAATAAATTTGACCGCCAGTACGGTATTCCCATTTTAATACAGGGTTTGAGATTTCAGGGGAATTAAAAACTCCCGAATGATCCAGGTTGCCTCGAAACATTGGTATTGTTTGCGAAATTCCTTGTATCGAATACAAAAGAATAAGTGCAGTAATGTAAATTTTGTTCATTTTCATTATTCTATTTTATTTAGTTTTTTTAATACATATATAATCCAGGGGGCAATTTCTTTTTCCATTATCCAGTTATAGGGTTCGCTTTCAGAACCTAATGGCTTGTAGATTGCTTCGATATCCAGGCCTGCCATATTAAATAATTTATGATAATCGTGGTCAGTCCAGAAAATATCTTTTACAGGACTTTTATCTTCTACATCTTTCATTATAATTTTTACAACATCGCCGGTTTTAGCGATTTTATTTTCCGGGAAATCTTTGGTTGAAAATGATGCCCATTCGTGAGTGTATATCTCTGAATTTGAATCCAGACAGATCAATTTTCCGGTCGGGGAAAGTAAATCGGACAATGAACGTAAAATATTTACCCGGTTATCCCAACCAGAAATATTATCGAATGTAAAAATTGATTGAATTAAATCGAATTTCCCTTGTCCCAGGTGACTGTATTTGCCATTAGAAACCAATTTATATTCTCCGGAGGGATCAAGCTCTTGTGCATAGTCTAACATATCTTGCGAAATGTCGATACCAATGGTTGTAAATCCAAGGTTTTTTAAAAACCTGCTCGAACGTCCCGTACCACATCCGAAGTCTATAGCCAGGTTACCTTTAATATGTTTAGTAATAATTACTGGTAAGTCCCGGTATGCCAAATAATACGTGTTGGGGAATTCGAGTTTTGAATAGGATTTGGAGCGGAAAGAATTGTCCCATGAATTTTCAAATTTCATATTTATTTTAAAGTTTTTTATGTGTTGTGATATTTAAAATAGGGTTTACTAATAGATTTGACAGTGAGAAATCCTGTGCTTTAAATATACATAATGATCATCACCAGTGACAACTACAATGGTTTTGTTCCTGTTTTTTCTTATAATTTCATTAATATTTTGTAATATTTTCTCATTTCTTTTGTTGTTAAATTTTGGAATCAGCTCATAATCACTCCCGGTTAATAAAGTCGAATAGCAGTTGTAATATTGGGTGCAAAGTGCCGCATCATTACTAACAAGGATTTCTTTAAGGGAAGATGTTTTTAATATCTCCATCCGTGCAATTCCGAATGAATCGCATGACGAAATTCTGACTTTATATAAACTGTCATTGCTAAGAGCTATTTCACATTTTTTTACTGACGAAATCTCTTTCCAATAATTAAGTGGTATTAACTTTCCTTCAATTTCTTCACCCAGCCAGTCAAACCCTTCGACTTTTGTTGCCGGAAACCAGTACTTCATCATCCACATTTCAAAAGGATAGTTTTTTTTAAGATAATTGGTATCCTCGGGTACATCTATTTCTCTTATTTCAACAGCAATTAAATCAGGATTTAACCTGTTGATTAATAATTTTAACGAGTCGTATGAATAATTTTGGTTTTGCTTATGCAGGCCGTGTAGTGATGGTATCAGATATACTTTGGTTTGAGCTCTTCCTGTTGATGATAGCAAAACAGATAAAATACTGAAAAAAATAAATAATTGCCTGTATTTCATATTAAGTTGATTTTAAGTGCCTTTATATAAAATTATCTAAAATTCAATTTTCAGGACAAAACAAAATTATGATGTATGATTTTTATAATCGACTGAATCCATGTATTCGGACTGTTATTTTTGTATATTGCATATAATCAAATACATAAAATTGTCCAAATACATGTATTCGTACCTGGTAAGAGAAAAAAAGAAAGTGATTTTTGAATTTTTATTAAAAAATTATGTTTTTTGATGGTTCTTCTTGAATTCAGTTGGAGTTATTCCTGTATATTTTTTAAATGCAAGATTGAAAGTGGATTTGGAATTAAAGCCAGAATCATAAAGTATTTCCTGAATAGTTTTCTTTTTAGAGATATCTTCAACCAGTAACTTCTTCGCTTTTTCAATCCTGTAGGAATTTATAAAATCATAAAAGTTTTGATTTCTGTATTGATTTATAACTCCGGAAAGAAGTCTCTCCGGGGTTTTTAGTTTAATAGCAAGCTGCTTTAAAGAAAGATCTGGATTGAGGAATGGTTCATGATAAATCATAAAATCATTTACCTGTTTAAGTAAGAAATAGGCTTCTTGTTTTGGAATACTGTGAGTTTTTGATTCCTGTTTTTCTTCAATTTTTAAAAAAATTTCAGGATTTGTAATTGCTTTAAAAAAGAGTAATATAAAATAAACAAAAAATGAAAAAAATGATACGAATACAAAAAGGTCTTTTAATCCGACATTAACATATAGCCCAATTCGACATAAAGTTGTAATTAAAAAAGCAATCAAATACCCATAAATAAATATATTGAGCCAGGTAATCTGATTTGGATTTATATTTGATTGTTTGTTTTTTAATTCCTTCTTATACTTGTATTGCATAAGAAAAACAACCACCAGGTATCCTGCAATTTGCAAAGTAATAAGCAGATTATTTATAAATACAAATCCAAAGCTCCGCAATTGCTTTTCTTTTATAAGTATTCCTTTTTCATCAGGACTTTGGAAATGAAAATAAATCAAAACATAGAGAAAGAAAGCGATAAAAGGTAAAAAATGAAGAACTTGCTTTATGCTAAGCCGGAAATCGGAAAAAAATAAAGATTTTACATATAAATAAAACAAGGGTGCCCATAACCAGGGAAATGGCTGGCCAATATAAAACAGATGCGGGGATATGGCAAGAAAAAAATCTTCCTGGTTTGATACAAAGTGATTTGAAATACTTAAAAACTGGCAAATAAAAAATGAAGCAAGGAGCAAATTTGAAATGTTTTTTTTGTTTTTATAAAGTAAAAACACAATAAACAATATCAATTGAAACATTGAAATGCTATTGAGGATATCTACAAATTTAAGATTCATCAGGTTCTAAAGATTATATCCCGGAATTAGTTTTTTTAATGCAAAATAATCTCCTGTATTTACTTTATTGCTGCTGCTTTCCATCTGTTCAGGAAAAAGGATTATTTACTGTTCATTTAAAGTAAAAATATAAATTTAACTTATTTATTTAGCTAAATGTAAATAAATTCTTTTAACCCGTTGTACAACGGGGTGTTTAAGGCGCTGACTTTGTGCGCCTTGTCGGGTTGGCGATCTGCCTGCCAAACAACGTTCTCTGGCAGCAGTGACTCTAAAACTCAAAATCTTTACAAAGAAGAATGAGAAACACAGTGCCCCGGTAAAACACTCCCGGGGCTAATTTTGTGTATTTTCTAAGTAGTTATTTATTAATAATATGCAACCATTTCTCAGCTAATTGATACTCTCCCTGCATTGTTAGTCCATCAATTTCAGAATTGTAGAATTCGATTGTTGCATTTGGATATTTTTTATCTGTAAACGAAAACTCCAGAACAAGGCGTTCTTCTTCTGTTTTAGAATTTTTTGATTTTCTTATGTTCGAAATTTTGCAGTTTTGAACTAATGCTAAATCAATTTCTAAATTCTGTTCATCGTTTTTAATATTTGATGCATAATATAGTTTTCGTGAATTCATATCAATTCCTATAACATAGCTATTCCACTTGTCGTACTCTGTAATCTTGTTGTTATTTTTTCTGGCACGATCTTGAATTGTTGTTAATAATCTTTTTCCTTTCTTTTTAGTATTCTCTAATAGTAGTACAGGTATTGCAATAAGTCCAACAATTACAATACTCATTATTATTATTGATGTATCCATTTTTCTTTATTATTTAATTATAAGTCAATACAATGTTACAATTTACCTCTGTTTCAATAAACAAGGTTAATTCCAAATATTTATAAAATTTAATATTCGATTTTAGTTATGTGGAAATTTATAACTACCAGAAATAATGATAAGGAAAAAGGAGTATAGTAGGTTCAAAACTATATAGAGTTGTTTTTGTATTCTGAATATATTGTGAAATAATGTTTTCATTTAAAAATAAAATGGATTGCTTTTGAAATGAAAAATCATTCAGGTGTTTTTTAAAATTTAAAGTATAAATGCTTGAAAGAAAATTATTGAGTTGTTCTTTTTGGAAATTTACACAGTACCAATCCGGTTTTTCAAATAATACATGTTGATTAGGGTTTCCGAAAGGTTCTTGCTGAATACTTAAATTTAATGAAATATTGGTAAGATTAATGTAAACAATAAAAATAGAAAGTGCTATTAATGTTGACTTTGCAATATTTTTTGTTGTTTCTTTCATAATACGATATACACGAAAATTATAGACGACAAAGATACAAGATGTTTATTCATTGCATTTAATAATTTTTGAAAATTAATATTTGAATCTTGCCAGTGGAGCAATATCCTGGTTTGCAAAGTCTTTGTTTAAATATTTATAATAACCGGTAATAGCAATCATTGCAGCATTGTCTGTTGTATATTTAAAATCGGGAATAAATGTTTCCCATTGGTATTTTTTAGCCGATTCCAATATCGCGTTTCGTAAACCGGAGTTTGCCGAAACACCTCCTGCAATAGCAATCGTTTTAATACCCGTTTTTTTGCTTACAGCAATAAGTTTATCCATTAAAATTTCAACAACAGTATGTTGAATGCTGGCACACAAATCATTCATGTTTTGTTTCACAAAGCCGGAATTTTCTTTAATCCTATCGCGAATAAAGTAAAGAAACGAAGTTTTTAATCCGCTAAAACTGTAATCATATTCTTTAATCCGGGGTTTGCTAAAAGTAAAAGCATTTATATTTCCAAGCTGAGCATTTTTGTCAATAACAGGCCCCCCGGGGTAAGGTAAACCAATAACTTTCGCACATTTATCAAAAGCTTCACCCGCGGCATCATCAATGGTTTGCCCTACAATTTCCATATCGAGATAATTGTTTATTTTTACAAGTTGAGTATGCCCGCCAGAAACAAGCAAGCATAAAAACGGAAATTCAGGGATTTGATTCTCTTTATTTTTTTCTTTAATAAAATGAACCAACATGTGTGCCTGTAAATGATTAACTTCAACCAGGGGAATGTTTAAAGCCAGGGCAAATGATTTTGAAAAAGATGTTCCAACAAGTAAAGAACCTAATAAGCCGGGGCCACGGGTAAAGGCAACGGCATTAATATCGCTTTTCTTAACTCCCGCTTGTTTAATCGCTAAATCAACTACCGGAATAATATTTTGCTGATGGGCTCTTGATGCAAGTTCGGGAACAACACCCCCGAATTTCTTGTGTACATCCTGGTTTGCAATCACATTGGAAAGCAGGAAGCCATCCTGGATAATTGCAGCAGAAGTATCGTCGCACGATGATTCAATACCGAGTATTGTAATGCTCATTTATTATTGAGAATAAGAGGTTTTTATAATTTTTTTTATTTCTTTTGCGTTAAGACATTAAAGTACAAAAGTATTAAAAAATTCTACAAAATATCGGTTGGCTTTTTGCTGGCAATAATCTTATTGCTTGTAATATCTTATTTTGTTTTGCAAAGCTCTCGTGTTCAGTCTTACCTGGTTGGCATAATTACATCCGAAATATCTAAAAACCTGGATGCAAATTTTAAAATCGAAGCGGTGAATTTTAGTTTCTTTAATAAACTCATATTAAAAAATGTTTATGTCGAAGATCAGTTTAAAGACACACTTCTTTTTTCAGAAAAATTAACTGTAAATATTAAGGCTATTGACAGAAAATCTAAAGTTGTTGATATACAGAGAATAACGCTGGATCGCACGAAGTTCTATTTATATAAAGATACAACTCAATCAATTAACATCAAGTTTATTACCGATCAGTTTAAAAGTACCGATACATCTTCTGTTAAACCAAAATGGAAAGTTGCAATCAGAAATATTGAAATGCACGAGTCTTTTTTCAGGTATCGTACAAACAGGATAGTTAATAAGCCATATGGAGTTAATTTTAATAACATGGTGTGTGCTATTCATACTCTTGATGTTCGGAGTTTAACTGTTGAGAAAGGAACCGTTGAATTTTTTATAAAAAAGCTTGAGTTTACAGAACGATCAGGATTTAATGTGTATAGTTTTAAATCGAATATGAGCATAGCCGATGATCACATGAAATTTAAAAATATAACCATACGTACCGAAAATTCATTTATTGTATCAGATTCAATTTCATTCAGGCAGCGCAGTTTTGATGATTACCAGAATTTTAATGCATTAATTAAACTCGATTTTGCATTCCAGGAATCAAATGTAAGTTTTATTGATATTGGTTTCTTTGCCCCAAAGCTTAAAAATATTCCATTAAACGTGGGTTTATCGGGTTATATTTATGGACGTATAAATTCTCTTAAAGGAAAAGATGTTCGTTTCCAGGTAGGTAAACAAACCGAACTTATTACCGATTTTAACTTCAATGGCTTACCCGATATCAATCAAACATATATTTTTGCTGATTTTAAAAAATTTACAACGTATGCAAATGATTTTGAACTGATTAACCGCTTTGTTAAACCTGGTAAAAAGATTAACTTTCCCGAAAACTTAAAAAAACTGGGGAAGATGAGTTACGAAGGTAACTTTACAGGATTTATCGATGATTTTGTAACCTATGGTAAATTTATTTCCGCGTTGGGAAAAGCATCAACCGATATTTCATTAAAACCTGTCGAAGGAAAAAAACTTGCTATCAATGGAAAACTTAAAACCATCAATTTTAGAATTGGAGAGTTGTTAAGTGAAAAAATTGGCAAAATCAGTTTTGATGCTCAAATTGATGGTAAAATTGGACGGGATAAAACAATTGCCGCACGTACCGATGGAATTATCCATACTGTTGAAATAAATAATTACAATTATCAGAATATTATTATTGATGGTTTTCTCACCGAGAAAAAATATGACGGATTCCTGAAAATTTCTGACCCCAATATTATCTTAGATTTTAGCGGGGGTATCGACTTTTCAAAAAAAGTTCCTGCTTTTAATTTTTCTGCAAATGTTCCCAAAGCAAATCTGTATGGGTTGAATATAGATAAAAAAGATTCAACATCGTTTTTATCATTCGAGATGAATGCAAATTTTGTTGGGAATAATATTGATAATGCAATAGGAGAAATCAATATTAACAATTCCAGACTTGTTAAATTCAACGAAAACCTAACTTTCAATACGTTAAAAATCGTTTCGGAACAGTTGTCCGACACACACAGAATTGAGCTGAAATCAGATTATATTGATGCTGTTTTATATGGGAAATATAAGTACAAGACTCTCGTGCATTCAATAAAAAGTTTGTTTTTACATTATTTACCTGCCCTTGTTAATAATCCATCGGATACCTTAAAGGTTGATTTTCCGAATAGTTTTACTGCCGATATTTTATTAAAAAATACAAACCAGCTCACAAAAATATTTATTCCCGATATAACAATTTCCGATAATTCAAAAATCGATTTTAAGTTTAATGCAAATAACAATCGGTTTTTTTTAACGGCAAATTCATTACTTTTAAGATACAAGACAAATACATTTAATGATTTAAGTGTTGTAACTTTCTCCGACGATTCATTATTTACAGCCATTACAAAAAGTAAGAGAGCTGTATTTGGTAAATCTGTTACACTGGAAGACTTCAGGACAACTTCAATAACAAGAAATAATGATATTAATTTAAAAATTGACTGGAAAAATAATGATACAACATTGTACCAGGGAAGATTAATCGCATCGACAACGATAGAGAAAAAAGATAAAAACTCACCGGCATCATTTAATGTTACAATTTTACCTTCTGAAATTATTGTTAACGATTCGTTATGGAGAATGAATAAAGCATTTGTAAAAATCGACACTACATCAATATCAATAAATAATTTTATTATTAATCATAAGAACCAGTTTTTTAAAATTGACGGGAGAATTTCAGAAATAAACAACGATACCCTGTTTATTGATTTTGGAAATTTAAACCTGGCATATATCAATATATTTACGAAAAAAATTAAGCTTGATTTTAAAGGAATAATAAATGGAAATGCCAATTTCTCAAATTTATATTCCGCCCCGTTATTTAGCTCGAATATTATTGTAAATAAATTTAGTCTGAACAAAGAGGAATATGGTGATATGTATATTCTAAGTACTTGGGATTACGTTCGAAAAGGAATAAATATCAAAGCATTTACTCAAAAAGATGAACAGAAAAATTTAAATGTTGATGGTGAGTATTATCCAAATAACAAAGGCCTTGATTTTAAAGTTACTTTAGATAAATTCAGGTTAAATCTGCTGAATTCATTTTTAGGAAGTTTTTCTTCTGATGTGAAAGGAACGGGCAGCGGAAGTGTAACAATTAAGGGAACTCTTGATAATCCTGATTTTAATGGAGAACTTGATGCTCAAAAAGCGACTTTAACTATCGATTATCTGAAAACAAGGTATAATTTTACTGACAAGGTTTTAATTGTTAAGAACTCAATAGTTTTTAATGATATTACAGTTCTCGATCAGTTTAAAAATAAAGCAATAACCAATGGCAATGTTACATTTGGACCAAGAAAAAGTATTGATTTTAATTTTACAATCAGGCCAACGAATTTTCATGCATTAAATACTACCGGAAAAGACAACGAAATGTTCTATGGCACAGCGTTTATGACAGGGGTGGTTAATCTTCGTGGAAATTCAGGTAATATAAATATCGATATTTCAGGCAAAACAGAAAAAAATACAAAGTTGAATATTCCAATTTCGAAATCGGAAAATATTGTTGAGTCTGGTTTTGTTACATTTATTAATAAGGGAAATATTAAGCAAAACATTGTAACAGATGATTACCAGGTCGATTTATCTGGCTTTAGATTAAATTTCGACCTGGAAGTTACACCCGATGCTGAAACACAGCTTATATTCGATTCAAAAATTGGCGATGTTATTCGGGCAACAGGCGAAGGGAACCTTAAACTTGAAATCGATAAAAATAGTAACTTTAATATGTTTGGCGATTACAATATAGTTGAAGGAGATTATTTATTTACACTTCAGAATATTATTAATAAAAAATTTGAGATTGAACAGGGAGGAAAAATCCTTTGGAATGGAGACCCTTACAATGCAAATATTGATATTGAAGCAATATACAATTTACGTGCTCCGCTTAGTAATTTATTCCCCGAAGATTCCAGCGATTTTTACAGAAAAAGAATTCCTGTTGAGTGCCAGATATTTATGACACAAAGCCTTAAGAATCCGGATGTGGTGTTTAATATTAATCTTCCAACAACCGATGAGGATACTAAAAATAGAGTGCGCACTATAATAAATACTCAGGAGAAGTTAAATAAACAGTTTCTTTCATTGCTGATTATAAATAACTTCTTTTATGAAGAACCTGATCAAACTAATTTCGGATTAGCTTCTTATGGTTCAGGTTCAGCAAGTACAACAACAACAGAACTTCTTTCGAACCAACTGAGTCATTGGTTATCTCAAATAAGCGATGAATGGGATATTGGTGTAAACTATCGTCCTGGCGATGAAATTTCTACCGATCAGGTTGAAGTGGCTTTATCTACTCAAATTCTTAACGACAGAGTGAATATTAATGGAAACCTGGGTTATGGCGGACAAACAGAACAAGCAAGTAATATCGTTGGCGACTTTAACGTGGATGTTAAATTGAATAAGAGTGGAAAATTAAGATTAAAAGCATTTAACGAGGCAAACGATAAATTAATATACGAAGACTCGCCATATACTCAGGGGGTTGGTATTTTTTACCGCGAAGAGTTTAACACTTTCCCGGAGCTTTTTCACCGTTTTTGGAATAAACTTACAGGGAAGAAAGAAGAAGAAATTCCGTTAAATTAATTTTTTATCGGGTGTAAAAATTTTAACTTGCGAAATATTGAACAATCAGTAACGTTTATATAATACAAATATTCTAAAAATAAATTTTATATGAATAATTTATTCATGCTCTTGCAAGTACCTCTGAACGAAAACATAACCGATGCGGCAATTCAGAGCGAGCTTAAACTATCTTTTTGGGAAATGTCGTTAAAAGGCGGATGGATAATGATTCCCATAGCATTATTATCGATTGTTGCAGTTTATATATTTTTCGAAAGGTATTTTGCTATTAAAAAAGCATCTGAAACAGACATCAATTTCATGAATAAAATAAAAGATTACATTCATGATGATAAACTGGAATCAGCATTAGCACTTTGTCAGTCAACAAACAGCCCTGTAGCACGAATGATAGAAAAAGGCCTTCAGCGTATTGGCCGGCCATTAAATGATATTAACACGGCAATTGAAAATGTTGGTAATCTTGAAGTAACTAAGCTTGAAACGAACTTACCTACTTTAGCTACTGTTGCCGGAGCAGCACCCATGATTGGTTTTCTTGGAACAGTTATGGGTATGGTTAAAGCGTTTTACACTATGTCTATGAGAGGGAATAACATTGTGGTTAGCGATTTAGCCGATGGTATTTATACTGCAATGATTACAACGGTTGCCGGCCTTATTGTTGGTATTATTGCTTATCTGGCTTATAATATTCTGGTTGCCAAAGTAGAAAAAGTTGTTTTTCAACTCGAAGCGAACACTTCCGAATTTATGGATTTACTTAACGAACCTGTTGAATAACTAAATTTAATCACAAAGGACCATGGCCTTAAAAAGAAGAAATAAAGTAAGTGCAGCATTTAGTATGGCATCTATGACAGACCTTGTTTTCCTGTTATTGATTTTTTTTATGATAACTTCCACGCTGGTTGCCCCTAATGCATTAAAATTGCTCTTGCCACGAAGTCCGCATCAAACATCTGCAAGTGCTATTACAACAATTTCAATTGATGCATCATTAGATTATTATATAGAAACGACGCCGGTTGCGCTCGAAGATATTGAAGGAATTCTAAAAAACCGATTTGCCGGTGAAAATATTTCTGAACCTACAATTTCTGTTCATGCCGACAAATCAGTACCTATTGAAAATGTAGTTAAAATTATGAACATTGCTAAAGACAATAAGTGGAAATTAATTCTTGCCACAACTGCAAATTAAAACATGATTAAAGCAAATAAAGAAAATAGAATAGGTTTAACGGGCACAATAATTTTTCATACAATTATTGTTCTTCTTGTTGTTTTCTTTGGATACAGTACTCCTTTGCCGTTACCATCAGAAGAAGGAATATTAGTCAACTTTGGAACAGATGACGAAGGTCTTGGAGAAACTGAACCAAAATATTCTGAATCTATAGAAAAGCAAGCTGTTAATAAAGAGTCAGAACAAGAGTTGGCTGAAGAGGCCGTGTCTGATGAAACCAATGATGGGAACATAACCCAGGATTTTGAAGAAGCGCCTGTTGTTAAAGAACAAGCAAAAAAAGAAGAAAAGAAAGTTGTAAAAACAGAAACAAAGCCTAAACAACAGGCAGAAGAAAAAACTGAAGAAAAACAGGAGCAAAAAGTAAATGAACTGGCATTATTCCCGGGGCATGATAGAAACAGCGATAGTTCTTCAGGCGAAGGCGAAACACAGGGTGATGGTAACCAGGGTTATAAAACAGGATCTGTAGATTCCGATAATCATACCGGGGGAAATAGTACTGGAGGTAATGGAACGGATTATAGCTTATCCGGACGTAACCCCGAATCAATCCCTAAACCAGAATATACGATTCAGATAGATGGAAAAGTTGTAGTTGAAATTACTGTTGATAAAAATGGAGTTGTTACTGATGCTGTTCCAGGTGTTAAAGGAAGTACAACATTGGATGCAAATTTATTGGCTGCCGCGAAAAGAGCTGCTTTAAAAGCTAAATTCGACAGGAACCCGGATGCCCCCGCTTTTCAGAAAGGAACAATTACATACTATTTCAAATTGCAGTAGTATTACTACTTGAAAAACAAATCAAAAAATCCCAGTAATTTGAGTGCTGATGCTACTAAGGCAACCAGAAGAATTACGCGTACAAATTTTGGCCCCCAGCTTACTGCAACATGTGCGCCAATATAGGCTCCAATCATGCTTCCAATGGCAAGAATAAATCCTAAGATATAATTTACCTGATCGTTAACAATAAAAACGACCAAGGCAAATAAAGTAAAAACCAGTGTAATAAAAACTTTTATTGCATTTGCTTTTACAAGATCATAGCCTGCACCAAGAACTAATCCGGCAAGAAGAAAAAAACCAACTCCTGCCTGAATAAATCCTCCGTATAAACCGATAAAGAAAAATATTACAATCTGAATTAATGTAGGCTTTTTATGAACATGCTCAGATTGTGTTTTTAACCATTTTTCGGGCTTGTATAAAACAATAAAGAACATAACTATCAAAAGGGCACCGATAATATATTCCATGATTTCATCAGTCAGGTTTACAGCCCATATTGATCCGGCAATGGCTCCAATTATACTTGGTATAATGAGCCATGTTGTTGTTTTCAAGTCAAGAACTTTTTGTTTTCTAAAACTTCCTGATGCAGCTATTCCCTGGAAAACAATACCTATCCGGTTTGTTCCATTGGCAACATTGGCAGGCAAACCTAAAAACATGAGTAAGGGCAAGGTTAACAATGATCCACTTCCTGCAAGTGTATTAATAAACCCGGCAACTATTCCAACTCCAATTACAGCCAAAACAACATACCATTCCATAGATATAAGTTTATTTTAGTAATACCTGGTAAAAAACAGGGCTAAATCTCATTATTTAGTTCACTTCTATAGTTTAACAGATATAAAATAACCGCGAAAAATTCATCCTTTAAAATTTTCGCAGTTATTTTTAACCGAATATTTATTAGTAAGCAAACAAAGGATATTTACTCATTAAGTCAACAACATCTTTACCAACCTGTGCAATTACAGTTTCATTTTCGATATTACTTATAACTTTATCAAGCAAACCAACAATAATGCTGATTTTATCTTCTTTCACACCACGTGTGGTAATAGCAGCAGTACCAACCCTGAACCCGGATGTTTGGAACGGGGAACGTGAATCGAAAGGAACCATGTTCTTGTTAATCGTGATATGTGCTTTTACTAAAGTATTTTCAACCTGTTTGCCGGTAATATCAGGGAATTTTGTTCTCAAATCAATGAGCATTGAATGGTTATCGGTACCATTGGAAACAACTTTGTATCCAAGTTTAATAAACTCTTCAGCCATAACAGCGGCATTTTTTTTAACCTGTGACTGGTATTCTTTGAACTCGGGAGTCAGTGCTTCGCCAAAAGCAACAGCTTTAGCTGCAATAACATGTTCTAACGGGCCGCCTTGTATTCCCGGGAAAACGCTTGAATCTAATAAAGCAGACATTTTTTTGATTTCTCCTTTTGGAGTAGTTTTCCCCCAGGGATTGTCAAAATCTTTTCCCATTAAAATAATACCACCACGAGGGCCACGTAGTGTCTTATGAGTTGTTGATGTAACAATATGTGCGTATTCTACAGGGTTATCTAAAATTCCTGCAGCAATTAATCCTGCCGGGTGTGCCATGTCAAACATAAAAATAGCCCCGATTTTATCGGCAATCTGACGCATTCGTTTATAATCCCATTCACGTGAATAAGCTGATGCACCACCAACAATCATTTTTGGCTTTTCTCGCAATGCTACTTCTTCCATCATATCGTAATCAACTCTTCCGGTTTCTTGTTTTACACCATACGATACGGCTCTGTACCACATTCCCGACATATTTACAGGTGAACCATGTGATAAGTGTCCGCCATGTGAAAGATCTAAACCAAGAAATGTATCTCCGGGCTGTAAAACAGCCATAAATACAGCCATGTTTGCTTGTGCACCTGAATGTGGTTGTACATTTGCCCACTCGGCATTGTATAACTGTTTTAATCTGTCGATTGCTATTTGTTCCGACTGGTCAACAACTTCGCAGCCACCGTAATATCTTTTACCAGGATATCCCTCGGCGTATTTATTTGTCATTACCGAGCCCATTGCTTCTAAAACCTGTTCGCTAACAAAATTCTCAGATGCTATAAGTTCGATTCCATTAATCTGTCTTTCTTTTTCTTTCTGAATTAGATCAAAAATTTTTGTATCTCTCTTCATGATGATATGGTTTTAATAGATTTTTTTAATTTATGTTCCAAAATTATAGATTTAAACAATCATAAAAAAAATTAATTTGAATATTCTCGATAGTCTGCTTAGGGTATAAATTATTTAATATTAAAAACAGGCAGTTGTTTGCATATAAATATCATATAATCAGTATTATGTATTGTTATTTGGCGGATTTTTACCGGAATATATTCTTAAACATCATTTATAATTATTTATTTGTATTATTGTGAACGATAAAAAAATGATATGGAAAGATTAAAAATAAAAATGATTGATTCTAAATATTTACGTTGGGGAATATTAATCCTTGTAGGATTTGTTTTATCAGTAAATTATTATTTTTACGATGCTTTTTCAACGTTAAAGGACTTACTTAAACAGGAGTTCAACTTTTCGAATACACAATATGGGCTTTTTGTAGCTTTTTATTCAATTCCAAATACATTTCTTTTTATGGCAGTAATCGGAGGGATAATTCTCGATAAGCTGGGCATTCGAAGAACAGGTTTCATGTTTGTGTTTTTTATGGCTTTTGGTGCGGTGCTTACAGCTTATGGCGCATCAGATATTTATCAGAATGGCGGAGTTGGATATGCTTCCATGAAATCATTTTTACCCGGCTATTCTCCGGAATTGAAAATGATGTTATTAGGGAGATTCTTCTTTGGACTTGGAGCAGAAACAAGCATTGTTGTTGTGAGTAAAATTCTGGTTAAATGGTTTAAGGGAAAAGACCTTGCTCTAGCATTCGGCCTTAAAGTAGGATTTGGAAGGTTAGGTACTTTTGCTGCTTTAAATATATCACCAGTTTTAGCTAATGGCGGTGCCGGCTTAAATATTGCTGTCTGGTTTGCTGCAATTCTTGTTTGTATTGGTTTGTTGGCATTTATGGTCTATATTCTTATAGATATTAAAATGGATAAACAAATTGAAAAGACTGCCCTGATTACTGAAAAAGAAAAGTTCAGGATTAACGATATCGTTGCTTTATTAACTAACAGAGCATATATATTTATTGCATTACTTTGCGTAACCTTTTATTCAGCGGTATTTCCCTTTGTAGCTTTTGCGCCCGATTTTTTTGCAAATAAATATGGCATGTCACGTGTATTAAGCGGCCAGATTACTTCACTGTTACCATTAGGAACCATGATTTTTACTCCATTATTCGGACTATTTATTGATCGGATTGGAAAAAGTGCAACAGTGATGATGCTTGGATCATTTACTCTGTTAGTTATACATATCACGTTTGCATTAACTCCTTTTCCTCCATATGCTTTAATGGTTCTCCTTGGAATTGCTTTTTCTTTAGTTCCTGCTGCAATGTGGCCATCTATGGTAAAGCTGGTTGATGAGAAGCAGATAGGAACTGCTTATGGTTTAATGTACTCTATTCAAAACCTGGGCTTATGGGGATTCCCGATTCTGGCTGGTTTTATATTAGATGTAACAAATAAAGGTAATCTGGCTGTCCTGAACTACTCTTATACAATCTTATTATTTGCAAGCTTAGGTTTTTTGGGACTTTTTTTCAGTTATATGCTGAAACGAAACGATAAAAAATATAACCTGGGAATTGATAAACCTCTAAATAAGAAATAAATAAAGCTGCCCGGGAGGGCAGCTTTATTTATTTATAAATGGTTTGTTCCCTGTCTGGCCCAACGGAAATGATAGTTATTGGTACCTTTACTTCGGTTTCGATATATTTCAGGTAATTTATAAATTCTTCAGGTAACTCTGAATATTTTTTGCAATGCGATATATCCATATCCCATCCCTTGAATTCTGAATAAACGGGTTCAATAGGTTCGTTTATTTCATAAGGCAAATAGTCAATTTTTTTACCGTTATGCATATAGTGCGTACAAACCCGGATTGTTTTAAATCCTGATAAAACATCAGGTTTAGTAACAATCAGGTCGGTAACTCCGTTAAGCATAATTGCATATTTAAGAGCAGGAAGGTCCAGCCATCCACATCTTCTTGGCCGGCCTGTTGTGGCACCATATTCATGGCCTTGTTTTCGAATTGATTCACCGGTAGCATTTTCTAATTCAGTAGGGAAGGGGCCACTGCCTACACGAGTGCAATAAGCTTTAAAAACACCAAATACTTTTCCAATTTTGTTTGGAGCAACTCCCAGTCCGGTGCAGGCACCTGCACAAATTGTATTCGATGATGTTACAAAAGGATATGAACCAAAGTCAATATCGAGCAATGTGCCCTGGGCACCCTCGGCCAGAATAGTTTTTCCATCGTTTAGATATTGATTTATCTGGTGCTCGCTTTCTATGATTTGAAAACTTTTTAACAAATTAATCCCGATAAACCAGTTTTCTTCATATTCTTTCAAATCATATTCAAACTTATATTGCTTGAGAATATCCTTATGTTTATTGGTAAGCAGGTTGTATTTTTCAATAAAATCAGGACTAATAATATCTCCAACACGGATTCCGTTTCTCCCGGTTTTATCCATATATGCAGGGCCAATTCCCTTTAGTGTTGAACCTATTTTTGTTTTCCCTTTCGATGCTTCCGAAGCAGCATCCAAAATCCTGTGTGATGGCAATATCAGGTGTGCTTTTTTTGAAATATACAAGTTCTTGCGAATATTAACACCCATATTTTCCAAAGCATCAATCTCCTTTTTAAAAATTACGGGATCAATAACTACACCATTCCCAATAATATTTATGGTATCGGGTCGGAATATACCAGATGGAATGGTATGTAAAACATGTTTAATTTTATTAAACTCCAAAGAATGCCCTGCATTGGGGCCACCCTGGAATCGGGTAATAACATTGTATTTTGGTGCAAGAACATCAACAATTTTTCCTTTTCCTTCATCGCCCCACTGAAGTCCTAATAGTACGTCCAATTTCATCGCGTTTAAATATATTAACTGATTTACAAAAGTATTGTTTAAAATTAAAAAATCCCCGACGATTGACAGGGGATTATTCAAATATTTTTTAAATAGTTTTCAACTTTATTCATTTTGTTTTTTTAACTCACATTCGTTACATGTTCCATAAAAATACAATGAATGGTAGTTTATGTTAAAGTTAAGCATTTCTGAAGCTGTTTGTTGGATATCGAGAATTCGCGGGTCGCAAAATTCGAATACTTTTCCACATTCCTGGCAAATTAAATGGTCGTGCTGCTTGCATTGGTGTGCTTTTTCGAATTGAGCAATGTTTTTACCGAACTGGTGTTTTATTACAAGGTTGCTTTCTAATAATAAATCCATAGTATTATACAATGTTGCACGGCTAACGCGATAGTTCTTATTCTTCATCGAGATATACAGCGATTCGATATCGAAATGACTATCACGGGAATAAATCTCATCCAGAATAGCATAACGTTCTGGAGTCTTTCTATGCCCGCGTTTTTCTAAAAATTCCGTGAAAATTTTTTTGACGGTTTCTTTAGTTTCTGTACAAATCATAGGTAATCATTTTTAAAACGAATTTTTAAAAATACTCTTTTTTTTGTTATTTAGAATAATTTTAAAGAAAATTATGAGGCCATATCTTCATTTCTTTTTACAGATTCAACACCTTTAATCTTGCTAATATTCAGTATTAAATTGTTTAAATCGGCAACACTATAAACATAAAGATCAAGGCTGCCTTCAAATATTCCATCGTGGGTTTCGATGTAGATTTTACGGATATTTACATTTAACTCGTCGGAAATAACCGTTGTAATATCAGCGGCAATACCAACCCGGTCTATTCCGTTTAAACTTAGTTTTGCTAAAAATGAGAGTAGTTTTTGTGATGTCCATTTTACGGGTACTATATAATTCCCCTCGCTCGACATTATTTTTATTGCATTCGGGCATTTTGATTTATGGATGATTATATAATCGTTTTGAGGATTTTTATATCCCATTACATCATCACCAGGGATAGGATTGCAGCATTTACCAATTTTATAAGTGATATTGGTGTCGTCGCGAATAATTATAGGTTCTTTATAGTTGAATTTCCCGGGATCTTTCGTTTGCAGACTTTCTTTTTTATCTTTCGATGATTTTAAAATCTGTAATCCCCAGTACCTGATAAGTTTGTTTTTTGTATTCTTTTTAAGAATCTTTTTCAGATCGTCGAGTTTAATTATTCCACTGCCAATTTTACTGTAAAGTTCGTCTTTGTTTAAGACATCGTATTCTGGTAAAATTTTTCTGAATACCCTGGAGCTTGGATGTAAATTAAGTTCCTTGAGTTTTGCATCGAGCATTTCTTTTCCTTTTTCAATCCTGTTTTTTGTTTCGGCTTTTATGGCATTGGTAATACTTAGTTTTGCTTTAGCTGTTTTAACATAATCGAACCACTCGGTTTGAATTCTTTTTTTGCTCGATGTAATTATTTCTACCTGATCGCCGCTATAGAGTATATGATTTAAAGGTACAAGTTTGTGATTAACTTTGGCTCCGATTGCTTTATTCCCTATTTCACTGTGTATTTCATAAGCAAAATCGAGGGCTGTTGAGTTCTTGGGTAATGTTTTTAAGTCGCCTTTAGGAGTAAAGATCATTATTTCAGAAGCAAAGAGGTTCATTTTAAATTCATCGAGAAATTCAAGTGCATTTGAATTTGGATTCTCAAGCATTTCACGAATCTTTTTAATCCATTTATCCAGTTCGCTTTCGTAATTTTTTTCTCCTTTATACTTCCAGTGTGCAGCAAATCCACGTTCGGCAATCTCATCCATTCGTTTCGAACGAATTTGTACTTCAACCCATTTACCGTTTGGACCCATTACAGTTGTATGCAATGCTTCATACCCGTTTGCCTTTGGCGAACTTATCCAGTCTCTTATCCTGTCAGGTTTTGGAGTATAAATATCGGTAATTAATGAATATATCTGCCAGCATTGTGCTTTTTCAGTTTCATTATTCAATGATCTAAAAACAATTCGTATGGCCATCAAATCAAATACCTCTTCGAATGGGATATTCTTAACCTGCATTTTATTCCAAATGGAGAAAATGGATTTTGGCCTTCCGTTTATATCAAATTCGATATTGTTCTTTTCAAGTTTTTCAATTATTGGTAACGAAAAACGATTGATTTCCTGTTGTCGTTTTTTTTCGTTGTCTTTTATTTTATTTGATATTTCCTGGAATATTTTGGGATGCCTGTATTTTAAACTGAGGTCTTCCAGTTCTGATTTTATTGCGTATAAACCCAGGCGATGGGCTAATGGAGCATAAAGGTAAATGGTTTCTCCGGCAATTTTCATTTGTTTGTTGGGAGGCATGGCGTCTAAGGTTCGCATGTTATGTAACCGGTCGGCCAGCTTTATAAGAATTACACGAACATCATCTGAAAGAGTAAGTAACATTTTTCTGAAATTTTCGGCTTGTAATGAGGATTGCTGATCGAACATGCCGGAAATTTTTGTAAGCCCATCAATAATGGATGCTATTTTATCACCAAACAAGTGGCGGATATCTTCAAGGGTATAATCGGTATCTTCAACAACATCGTGCAAAAGTGCACAAACAATTCCAATAGTTCCCAGCCCGATTTCTGATGTAACAATTTTTGCTACTGCAATAGGATGCAATATGTATGGTTCGCCCGATTTTCTTCTTGTTCCTTTGTGTGACTCGTATGCAAGGTTGAATGCTTTGCGAATTAGAACTTCATCTTCGGGTTTTACATGTTTTGATGTGCTCGATAGTAAATCTTCGAACAAACTGAAAATATATTCTTCTTCTTTTTTAAATTCAATATCGTTTTGAGGAATCGAGTAGATCATATTTTTAAGTAAACTACAAATTTAATGAATAAATACGGATGTTTGTAAAAATTATTACGGATAGATTACGGTAATGTTTCCCCTTTTTTCTATTGTTTGGTTGTTTTCTGTTTTCATTTTCAGATAGTAAATGTAAGAACCGGAAGGTACATATTGTCCGTTAGGGTAACGTCCATCCCATGATTCATCAGGGTTGCCTGTTTCAAAAATTACATTCGACCAACGGTTATAAATAATTAAAGTATAGTTGTCTGGATTAAATGAAAAAACAGGTTTAAAGCAACAGTTTTCATTTCCGGTATTAGGGGTTATCGCACTTGGAATTAAAATCCTGGGTTCCAGAGTGCTGCAATCGATGTTTGAATTGCTATGATTTGTTTCTCCGCTGATTCTGCAATCAATGGAATAACAAATTTTACTCCCGGAATTTGTTGCTAATAAATCTTCAATATTGTCAGTGTAAGAGTATTCATTTGTAGAAGTATGTAATAGAAGAGTATCTTGGTTCTCAATAATTCGATATATTCTATAATAGCAGGTAGAAGAATTATTTTCATCAAAAGCATTCCATTCGAGCATGTTTATAAAATCTGAATTTTCAACTTTGAGTAAAACGGTATTGATAATATCTGATTCCATGATTGGAGTTCCACAATTATTTATGGATGCCAATTTATAATAATAGATTTTCTTAGCGGGTTTTACATCGGAGTCAGTAATATAAATAAGGTGTTCTGAAGTATGGATTGTTTGTATGGTATCAAAAGGCCCTGATAAATTTTCTGCTCGTAAGAGTTTGTATGTTGTAAGCTCGGATAAAGGATCGACATCAAATTGGAGTTCAATGTTTTCGCCATTCACCGAAGCCAATAGGGTATTAATATAATCGGGGGTTTCTGCAATATCTGCATTAAAACTGATTGTATTGGATGCAGATTTTGAATCAGGTGCATGATCCGCGATAGCAGCAATATAAAATTGATAAGATGTATTTTCTTCAATATCTGAAACGGTATAATTTTTCTCAGTTGTTTGATCGATGTATTGAAAACTTCCTCCATTTTCAGATACATAGATTTCGTAATTCATGAAATTTACATTGGGTAATATGTCATAATTTGCAATTGTATATGACCAGTTTAAGTTTACTTCTGCTTTGCAACTATCATAAATAAAATTAAGAAGGATTGTTGGAAATTTTTTAGAATCTGATGCATTTAAAATATCTTCTTTTATAACAGCTCTTAAAATATAAAGACGTGTCCTGCTGTTTGCATTCGCATTTTTGTCAATATAACTTAATGTTGAAGTATTGCTTATTGTATCAATTAAATTAATCCCTTGTAATTCAACAGAATCTCTATAAATATAAACGATAGCAGCTGAATCAATAGCTTCCTGATCGAGTTCCCATTTTAACAGCACATTTCCTGTGCCGGGTATTACACTTGCTTCTTTGAAAACGGGAGGGTTTAATTGAGCATAAGTAAATTGAGTGTGGATAAAAATCAACAGAAATAGCAGAATCCTGAATATGAACTGAATTGATTTCATTAAAACAGTAATATTGTTTACAAATATAACAAATCAATTTTGTTTGTTTAACGGGTAAGTTTTATGATAATAATTTTTACATAAACGATTTATTTTGATTATTATTCTTTAAATCTAAGATCTATTATTCATTGCTTGCTTAATCAAATTTTCCAACAATAGTTTTTACCATGCTTTTTTCATTCAGATAAGTATTGGCTAATTGTATAATTTCTTCAGGCGTAATGGTTTTAATTGCATCAATTGTCCGGTTAAAAAAAGCATTGTCGATGCCTAAGTCGATTATAGATTGATAGCTTTGTGCCAGTTCAAAAGGGCCATCGAACGAGCGCATCATGTCGCCAATCATAAAATTTTTAACTAACTTTAATTCTTCCGGGCTTACTTTTTCCTCTCTCAATTTTCTGATTTCATTTAAGATATCTTCTATTGCACTGCGTGCTGAATCAGCTCCTACTTCGGAAGCAATTACAAAGAATCCCGCGTTTTTTAAGCTGACTAAAAAGGAACTGATTCCATAGGTGTAACCTTTTTCTTCGCGAATGGTTTTCATTAATCGTGAACCAAAATAACCCCCTAGGATCGTATTTACAACTTCTAATTTCGGGTAATCAGGATGATGTTTATTTATTGTCTGTTTCCCGATACGAATTGCCGATTGTGTAACATCTTCTTTTTTTATAAAGGCATCTTTTTCAATAGTTTCATTTATTGATGTTGAAATTATACCCGGTTTCGTTTTATTAACCCAATCGGTATTTCCAAAACGGGCATTTACTTGTGCTATGGTTTCTTGATCTGTTTTGCCCGAAACCATAATTCTGCAATTTGCGGCATGAAAATATTTTTCGTGAAAATCAATTAGGTCAGCACGGGTTATTTTGTCGTGATCGTCAAGGTTGGGGTTTTTACCATAAGGATGATCTTTGCCAAATAATTGTTCGTTGAATTTTCTGCGTGCCAGGTTCGATACTTTTTCCATTTCAATCTGAAACGATTGTCTTCGTTTACTTATGTAAGTTCGTAATTCATGTTCGGGAAAAACAGGGTTCTTAATGATATCTTCCAGGATATGAATTGTTTCGGGCAGGTATTTTTTTAACGTGAATAAGGTCATTCCTGCAAAATCCTTCGATGGATTGGATTGAATAAATGCCCCGTAATAATCCAGCTTTTCTGCAATTTCCATCGATGTTAAATGGCTTGTTCCCTCAGCAAGCATTTCATTTACCGTGTTTGAGATAAGTGGTTTCTCTTGAAACCAGCTCCCTGCATCAAACGATAAGTCTATTTTTAAAACATCCTGTGTTCCCGTGTTAATATTATATAATGGAATAGCATTGTTTAAAATAATTTTTTCGGGTTCAATAAGTTTTATTGAATCTATACTCTGAAATGGTGGCTGAATAGTTCTGTTAATAGACATTTTTGCAGGTATTAATTTTTTGTTTTGTAATACAAGGTCGAACAGTTGTTTTTGTTGAATAGAATTAATGCGGATTTCCTGATATCATTCAGTGTAACATTTCGATAATTTTCTACTTCCCGGTTAATTTTTTCTGCATCACCCAATAATTCATTATATGCCAGTTCCATTGCTTTATTCATGGCATTCATTTGCCCAAACTGATGTACCGATTCGTATTTGTTTTTCACCTTATTCAATTCATAATCATCAATATTGTCCGAAATTATTTTTCCCAGTTCGTTTTCAATCGCTTTTTCTGCTATTTCAAATGATATTCCTTTCATGATTTTACCGGAAATAACCAATAATCCTTCATCAATATCGCCCGTAATTGAAGCATCAATGCTACTGAAATATTGATTTTCTTTAACCAGTTTTTGATATAGTCGTGATGATTTACCGTTCGAAAGTAAATCGGAAATCAAATCGGTAATAAAATAATCATGTTCCATTCGAGAGCTCATATGATATGCTTTGTATATTGCATCAAACGGAACATTTCGCTCTAAAGTCAGCGTTCGCGGTGTGGTTTGTTTTGGTTCTCGTGGAATATTTCGTTTTGCAATATCCCTGTTTTTAATTGGCCCAAACCATTTTATTGCCAGTTTTTCAATTTCATCTTTCGTTATATTTCCTGCTACAGACAATATCGCGTTATTGGGGGCGTAATGATGCATAAAGAAATCCTTAACATCTTTTAAGCGTGCATTTCTGATATGCGAAATATCTTTACCAATGGTTGCCCATTGGTAAGGGTGTACTTTATAAGCCAATGGCCTGAGAAATAAGTAAGCATCGCCATAAGGCTGATTCAGGTAACGCTGGTTATATTCTTCAATCACAACATTTTTTTGTATTTCGAGTTTTTCTTCTGAAAAATCGAGACTTATCATCCTGTCCGATTCCAGCCAAAATGCGGTTTCCAGGTTCTTTTTAGGAAGAGTGATATAGTAATTTGTAATATCGTTGGTTGTGTATGCGTTATTTTCTCCACCGGCTAATTGCAGCGGGTTATCGAATGATGGAATATGGATGCTTCCTTCAAACATTAAATGTTCAAATAAATGAGCAAATCCAGTCATTTCAGGGTTTTCGTCACGAGCACCTACATTATACAGCAGATTTACAGCTACCAAAGTTGTCGATGGGTCGTTATGAACAATTACTTTTAATCCATTATCGAGTATAAAACGGTCGAATTTTATCATGTTGGTTTTTCAGAGTATGATTTTGTACAAACATAATGAATAAACCATGAATATTAAACTTTGTTTTTAAAAACTGATTTTTTAAAATGGATATTTTAAAAAAATTGCGTTCTTTTATATTTTCAATTTTAAAATTGAATTATTAATACGATGAGAAGCCAACGATTTTCGAGACGAATTTTAATCTGGAGAAATAAAAATATCAGTGAACGACAACTGGTAATCATTCTTAGTTTTATCATTGGAATTCTTAGCGGGCTTGCGGCTGTTATTCTTAAAAATACGGTTCATGCAACTCATCTGTTGTTATTGAATCTTTTTGATACTGATTTTAATTACCTGTATCTTATTTTTCCCATTGCCGGGATTACTTTAACCGTGTTGTATGTAAAGTATTTTGTAAAAGATAATATTGGACACGGAGTATCCCGAATACTTTATGCATTATCCAAGAATAACGGGCGAATAAAACCCCACAATAACTACTCTTCAATAATTTCAAGCACTTTAACTATTGGCTTTGGAGGTTCTGTGGGAGTTGAAGCACCCATAGTTCTTACAGGAGCATCTATAGGTTCAAACCTGGGGCATTTTTTCAGGTTGCATTTTAAATCGGTAGCGGTGCTTATAGCATGTGGTGCAGCGGGAGCTATCGGGGGTATTTTTAAAGCACCTATAGCAGGGCTGGTTTTTACGCTCGAGGTTATCATGCTCGATTTAACACTTACATCAATAGTTCCGCTTTTAATTTCATCTGTTACAGGAGCTACTGTGGCATACTTCTTAATGGGTAATGGTGTAACATTTTCTGTAACAAGTATTCAGCCTTTTCATTTAAGCAATATTCCATATTATATATTGCTCGGTATTTTATGTGGCTTGGTTTCGTTTTATTTTACAAAAACAACTATTAAGCTGGAGTCGGTTCTAAAGAAAATTAAAAACAAACCAACAAAAATTATTATTGGAGGGATTTTACTGGCAATACTTATCTTCTTATTCCCTTCGTTTTATGGAGAAGGAACTACAACATTGCAATCATTATTAAACGGTTCTCTTGCCGGATTACCTAAAAGCCAGCTATTCTCTTTTGCTATTCAGAATAATGTGTATTTGCTGGTTTATTTTGGTATAATTGTTTTATTAAAGGTAGTTGCAATGGCTATTACAACCGGGAGTGGTGGTATTGGTGGTATTTTTGGCCCCACGTTGTTTGTTGGCGGAGTAGTGGGGTATTGGTGGACATTGTTAATTAAATCATTAGGAATAGTTCAGCTGCCACAAAGCAATTTTGCTTTGGCGGGAATGGCAGGGTTGATGGCGGGTGTTATGCATGCCCCGCTTACGGCAATATTCCTTATTGCAGAAATTACAGGGGGATATGGTTTATTTATCCCGTTAATGATAACTGCCACTATTTCGTATATCACTATTCAGTTATTTTCAAAACACTCGATTTATACTCAACGGCTTGCCGAAAGGGGGGAGCTTCTTACTCATCATAAAGACGAAGTTGTACTTACATTAATGAAACTGGAGAAGGTGATAGAGAATGATTTTTCAACTATTCATCCCTACGATACTTTAGGAGATTTGGTACAGGTAATTTCAAAATCAAAACGAAATATTTTTCCGGTTATTAGTGAAGAAAATGAGCTTATTGGAATTGTACTTCTCGACAGTATCCGGGAAATCATGTTCGACAGGGAAAAATATAACGACACGCTGGTTTTTGACGTTATGAATACACCTCCTGAAATTGTTGATATTTCTGATTCAATGGATATGGTAATGAAAAAATTTACTGTTTCTGGAGCATGGAACTTACCTGTAATTAAAGATGGTAAATATTTTGGCTTTGTTTCAAAATCTAAAATATTTAACTCTTATCGCGATATGCTGGTTGAGGTTTCGGAATATTGATTTGGGAAATGACAGTTTATTTTAAGTTTTAGCGGAATTCTTATAGATATAGAATTCCGCTAAAATTTCATTTTTTTTAAGTTGTTGTTTTATTCTTTTTCAGGGGATATCATTTTATAAACAATTCCTGCCAGAATAGCACCAATGACAGGAGCAACCCAGAATAACCATAATTGACCTAAAGCCCAGTCGCCGGCGAATATAGCCTGGCTGGTGCTTCTTGCCGGATTTACAGATGTGTTGGTTACCGGGATGCTGATTAAATGAATAAGGGTTAATCCCAAGCCAATTGCTAAACCGGCAAAACCTTTGGGTGCTTTGGAGTGTGTAGCTCCTAAAATAATAATCAAAAACATAAAGGTCATTACAATTTCAGTAACTAAAGCAGCAAGCATACTGTATCCGCCGGGAGAATGTTCGCCATACCCGTTGGCAGCAAATCCGCCAATTTCAAATCCTGCTTTCCCTGTTGCTACGATGTATAAAATGCCTGCGCCGGCAATTCCACCCAGCACTTGTGCTGCAATGTAGGGGAGTAGTTCTTTTTTGTCGAAACGGCCACCAACCCAAAGTCCGATAGATACTGCAGGGTTAAGATGGCAGCCTGAGATGTGCCCAATAGCATAAGCCATTGTTACTACAGTTAAACCAAAAGCGATAGCTACTCCGGCAAATCCAATTCCTAATTCAGGGTATGCAGCTGCCAGAACTGCGCTTCCGCATCCGCCCAATACCAACCATAAGGTACCGATAAATTCTGCAATTAATTTTTTCATGTGTCCTCCTGTTTTATTGTTACTATTTAAGGGTTCAAACTAAAATATTAGGTATTCAAGAACATTCTGATGTAAATATTTGTTTATATTCTTGTTTAACTGTTGCCTGCCTAAAGACAGGTATTGCAGGCTAAGTTTACTCATTTCTTTGTTTTTTATCGGGTGTTTGTTTAGAACTTATTTTTCTTCATGTCTTTTTTATAGTTCTTCATGATTTTACCAAATTCTTTGTCTCTTTTTCGCCTCTCTGCAATTGTAGATTCAAAATGTGCTTTCTCTCTTTCCATTTTAAGGTAATTTTCGTAGGAGGCTTTGTCTATTTCTCCTTTTTCAAGGGCTTCAAGAACTGAACAACCGGTTTCGTTAGTGTGAGTGCAATCTTTGAACTTGCAATGTTGAGAGAGACTTACAATCATGTCGAATGTAATTTCTAATCCACCGGATGAATCGGCAATGCCAACTTCTCTCATTCCGGGATTGTCAATTAAAATTCCTCCATTGTCAAGAATAATTAACTCCCTGTGGCTGGTAACATGTTTTCCTCTATTTGCACTCTGGCTTATGGAGTCGGTTCGCATAAGGTTTTTGCCGGAAAGATTATTCAATAGTGTGGATTTGCCAACACCCGATGAACCCAACATACAATATGTTTTTCCTTTTTCAATAATCTTTTTTAATTCGTCGTATCCATCTTGTGACTCGTTACTTATAGCAACAACCGGAATATTTTTAATTCGAAGCTTTATATTCTCCATAACATCAGAAACCTGTTGCTCATTGATTAAATCAATTTTGCTGAGTACAATTATGGGACTAACTTTTGCTGAATTGCAAATAGTAAGATACCGTTCAAGTCGATTGATATTAAAATCCCTGTCAACAGCCTGAACCAGGAAAGCATAATCAATGTTTGTTGCTATTATCTGAATCTCTCCAAATTGGCCAATAGCCTGTCTTTTAATAATTGAGTATCGGGGGAATATTTTATGGATTATGGCAAAATCGGATTCGTAGGGTGTAAGAGCAACCCAATCGCCTACCGCGGGAAAATCTTCACGGCTTTTTGCTGTAAAACGCATATTGCCCGTTATCTCTGCTTCAAATTCACCTTGAGTTGTTTTAATAATGTACCGTTCCTTATGTTCTGCAATTACTCTTCCAATTTCAAAACTATCGGGGTAGTTCTCTTTTCTGAATTCTTCAAGTTTATCATTATATCCAAGATCTTCTGGTAGCATAATCATATCTTTTAAGTAGAAATCTTTTCAGTATTCATGGGTTTACTAGTAAGTTAAAGCATGGAATTATTTGTTAATGCTCGTGAAATCAACTTATTCATTTTCGCCTTGCTTTATTATTAGTCACTGGCAACGTTTAAAAATAATAAAAACTTGCCTGCTGGAAATCAGGTTGTCAAGCCAATATGCACCTTGCATATTGGCTGACGCCGTGTTATAAAGGTGTTATTTTGAATACTGATATAACTGACTTTTAAAAATTCCATTTTCAATAATCACAGAATCCGACTGTGTTTCATCAGTACTAAATATAATTCCATTAAAAGTTCCTGTTAAAACATGATTATCCAAGTCGTATTTATCAATTTTTAATATAAAATTTTCACTAACAGATTCTGTAAACGGGGATGGGTAGAAAAATGTACCATAATCATAAGACAGCTGGACATAATAGCTAAAAAGGCCACCTATATCATCATTATCAAATGTACCTTCTTCTTTATCGGGGAAAGTAAAAACAATTGAAGGGAATAACCATGTTGTGTCATTTTCTTCATATAAAGTTTCACCGGCACCAACACTGGTATAGTATTTAGTTGAATCACCATAAGGTATAGAAGACAAGGTTGCATCACAATTTGGAAAACAAAAGTCTTTTCCATTTGCAGTAAATGATATATAGTATTCATTATCCAGGCAATTTTTATCTTGATTCTCGTCATTACATGAGAATAATAAGAATAGTCCGGTTAAGGTTAATAAAAGAAGATTCAGTTTATTCATTTTTCTTTGTGTTAGATTAGTAATTCAAAAATAATTGGTTATAACAGTTTCAGTATATGAAGATTTTCGCTCTAATTTTATAACAGCCTTAATTGAAACTTAAAATTAGCAATTTTTGTAAAAAACACAACTTAAATTTGGGACAATATTTTAAGCTGTATTTTTTTTCTTAGGGAATGCATTATTGATGAACTTTCTATAAGCTTTTCTTCTTTTTGATTTTATTTCTTTTAAATTTTTCTTTTACTTAAATTTTTTCTATTTTGTATCACGTATAATCTGCTTATTTATGTAATAAGTATTTATTACACAAGCTGGTTTGCGAATCTGTTGAAGATCAAAAAAATAATTAGTTTTAAGATACAGTTTCACATTGCATGAATTAAAAACGCAGCTATATGAAAATAATAAAATCACTTCTAACACTTGGCCTAATCTTATTTATAACAGAGATTTTTGGGCAGGAATTACCCGCAACTTATCAGCCTATGTTAAATGAAATTGTTACCAATTTCAAGACTATTCGTACCGGGAATACAATTAAAGAGGGCAAGAGTACCTTGAGTGTAATTAACGAGAATAAAATTGCACTCCGTATTGATCATCAAAAAAGGGTAAAAAACCTGACTTTTATAACCAAGCTTGATGCAGAAAACAAATTGTATTGGATACCTGCAAACCAGCTTACAATAGACATGGTAAATAAGTATGAAGAAGATCTTACAGAGATATTCGAATCAATGCTTGAATTATCAGAAAAGAAATCTAAAGAATAATTTGGTGAGCTAGCCTTGTAATCGCATTAAACTTTTACTTTATAATTTTTGACGCTGTGTTTCACAGCGTTTTTTATTAAAATCTAAAAAACCACCGTTTTTGACGGTGGTAATGTATGTTTGGCTTTGCCTTAATATTAATTGAATTTGCGGGAGCAAAGCTATAAATCTGGCGAAATGCCGCATCCTATGGTTGCGGATAGTCAGATTTAAGCAAATTCTTTACTTGTTTCTAAAAACCACTAAAAATGTGAAGCTTAGTTAGTGTTTTGTTGGTTTTTGTCATGCTGTTTTTCTTATTCATCTCTAAAAAAACAGACAAAGATATTACTCCCTGTCAGTTTAAAATTTGACTTCTACAAGGTATTGTTTAATTTTATCAAATAATCAAAGTGTCTTAATCCTTTACACAACGAACAGAAACCCCAAACTCCTTATCGTAGAAGCTACCATCTTCGCTAAAGTTCACACCCTGACGCCAGGCGCTCTCGGTACTGCCTTCTGTAGAACTCCACCAGCTACCGGAGTATTCAAGGCCGTAGAATAAACCATCTTCACGTCGGATGCCTCCGGGAAAAACCGGAAAGACCGTTGCATTTGTTCCTCCTGAGTAAATAGTTAACTCAGTCCATTCATCTTTACTTGGCAAATGCCAGCCTGCAGGACATGCTGCTTTAGCTGCCTCCCAATTGTATAAAACGCCATAAGTACTATAATTAGCTGTTGCTTTAGCATCCACTACATTTGTCCCTTCATAATTATAAACATAATAATAAGGTGTTATTCTCGAACCAGTTTCAGGGTGAACCACGCTAGGCAAATACTTTAAGTTTTCTGCCAACCATACTTGAGTATCAATGGTTACTGTTTTGTAGATATTACTATCGCGGGGGTCAGTAAATGTACCAGTTTTATTGTTGTCACTATCATCTTCCTCGCAACTGCTTGCAAACACTAAAAATAAGCATATTAACATGAATAGGTAAATCGAAAAGCTTTGTTTTTTCATTTTCCTAAAAATTTGAATTGGTAATACTCATTAAAATTTAACGGTTTTTATTTATATTTCAAGTTAGCTGTTGGGGCTGCTCCAATGAACGTCAACGGCAGTTTGTCTATAAACGGATTAAAAAGGATAAATTTAATGAAATAATTTCCACTATTATTGAAAATAGTGAAAGTTATTTTATGATTTATTAATGAGTAAGTATATTTGTAATTAAAAATGTCAAAAAAACACTGAACTTTTTTCACAACCGAAGGGAGTAAACCCTCATTCTTTCAGATGCAATGTTAGTAGTAGTTTTAAGCAAAAGGTTCTCTAAGAAATTCTTTTGCCACATTGTATTCATCTAACACTATATCCATTACTTCAACTAATTTATTTCTAGCTTCTTTTAATCTAGGATATGTTTTGGGAAGTTTTCTAATACTGTTTTGCATACCCCTTAAACTATTCTCAGCTTCATTAATAGAATTGAAAACAGCATTAAGTCCATTCTTTGTCTCTTTTATAATAGACTCTTCCCTTGTAAGCGAATAGTAAATAGTTGATGCCTGCATATAGGAAGAAAAACCTAACCCAAATAGTTCAGTGAAAATTTCGATTTCATTCCTAATTCTTTTTGCAAATAAAATTAATTCATGGGCAAATTTATTTATAGTTGCAATTACTTGCCTATCAGTTTTAGAGCAGCCTTGACTCGCAAATAAATTTATTTTTTGATTATAATTTTTTACTGTAATATCCATTTCAGTTAAGGTACTAACGAATCTTAAAGTTGAATTTGATGCATCCTTAATATAATTTACATTTTCAACTATACTATAAATATCAAGTACCATTGGGTCTCCTTGAAAAGGCTCTCTCTTTGCAATATTCCGAAACCGCAAATCCAAAATTTCAGTAAACTCAGGTTTTGCATAGTTATTGAGAATATTGTTTTTAGGAATTTCTATTTTCCATTTGTTAGGTGTTTTCTTTAATGTATCTTTTGATACAATTTGCCAAAGTAAATTATCAGACTCAGGCAAATATGCAATTAAAATTACTGGCAAAACATAACCTAACCAATAATTATAATGTGTATTTGATACATAATACGTTAAGATCTTATTTGAATAATGGAAATTTCCTAGCCCAGTTTTGATTTGAGCTGCAATTAACCTACCGGTTGGATCAGATTCTTTTACTTCTTCAATAATTGCATCAACTCCAAAATCTGCAATTGATTGTTCTCTAAATATCCAATTGAATTCTTTAGTAAAAACTCTTTCTGATTCAATAACTCCTAATCTTTCTGTATTATTGTATCTCATTTTTGCTTAAAATTACTACTAACGGTTCTTGCATAGGAAAAGTGCGGGAATTCCGCCCAGCGTTCCGATCAGCCGTTAAAAATTAAAGTTAAATTAAAAATGTCAAAAAACCACCAAAACCCCGCATGTTTTAAGATGCCGTGTTGTATGCAGTTTTAAATTACTTAATCCTAAATTCAAAACTTAAATTTACATTATAAATAAATTCATAATGATCTTCTACTATTAGGTCTTCAGTAGAATCTGTAGTCGTTGTACTACCAATACTTGATGAACCATTTGAAATACTAAAATATTGGAATCCTGGTTGAGCGTACAACTTTATTCCAACCTTATTAGAAAGTTTAAATTGACAGCCTATTTGAAAAAACATACTTGTACCTGTATATAATGAAGTTGGACTATAAGTTCTTTCATTTTCAATTTTGTTAATTGATTTATCAGATAACCAATTAAAATTTACTAATTCCCAACGAATTCCTGTAAATAAAACCTTATTAAAAGGGTAAATAACCAAATCTCCAAAAATTCCAATTGAGGATGCATTTAAGTCTATTACATTATCAAAATTCAATTGATAAGAATTTGAACCTAATCCGACTTTTAGCTCGGATTTTCGATTAAACAATTTTATATCAGATTTGAAATAAAATTCTCCACGAAATGTACTGTAATTACTGTATCCACCTGCAAATCCAACAGATAAAGAGTCAGTTATGCCAGCATATAAAGGAGAAGTTAATAAGAATGTAATTAGAATTAATAAAGTTTTTTTCATTTCTCATTTTTATTATGAAGTTACTATTTTTATGTCTTTGTCTAAAATTGCATACAACTTATTTATAAAACCCTGTTTATTAATTCTATTCATTAAATATTGATGTATGTATTTAATCCTATCCTTTTTTATAGTACTCTAAAAGTACAATAAATTTTATTTTCGGAACGAAATAATTTTTTATTGCGAATATTAAAACTTTTTGTGTTTTTGTAATGTTTTATGTAACATGCATTTGGTTATGTATTTAAATTTTCAATAAATTGTAAGTTCTTTATTTTTAACCTAAACTCTAAAAATCATGAAAACACTAAAAGTTATCGGAATTATTATTGTTGTTTTAATTGCCATATTTTTTTTATTGGGATTAATCATGCCCAGGGCATATCACGTTGAACGTTCTGTCAGTATTAATGCTCCGGGAGAAATTGTTTTCGGCCAGGTACAGTATTTTAAAAACTCATCAAGCTGGTCCCCGTTTAATATTTACGATACCAATATGGTTACTACGGTCGAAGGCGAAGACGGGGCCATTGGAGCAATAAGCAAGTGGGAAGGCAACAAAGACGTTGGCTCCGGCTCGCAGGAAATAATTGCCATTGACGAGAATAAACGGATTGATTTTAAAATGGTGTTTATAGAACCTTTTGAATCTGAAAGCTCGACATATTATGAATTAACACCCGAAAATAATGATGCCGTGAAAGTTACCTGGGGATTCGATGGTATCAATAAATTTCCGTGGAATGCCTTGTCGGTATTTATGAATATGGATAAAATGCTGGGTGCCGATTTTGAAAGAGGTTTGAACGACTTGAAAGTAAAATGTGAAAGCATTGCCTCACAAATCGATAAGTACGGGTTTTTGATTAACGAATTCGACTTTAATGGTAAAACCTACCTGGCTAAAAAGAAAACCTTGAAATTTGCTGAAATGCAAACTTTCTTTGCATCAAACCTTGGGGCTATAAATGAATTAATCCGGGAAAAAGGAATTGAAATGGATGGTTACCCCGCGGGCTTATATTATAGCTGGGATATGGAAAAAATGACAACCGAAATGGCTGTTGCAATACCTGTGAAAGGAATTAGCGAATCGCCTTCACCAGATTTTGAACTTATTACATTAGAAAAAAATAAAGCGTTAAAAATTAAATTTTATGGCGCTTACGAGAAAATTGGCGACGCCCACATGGCAATGGATGCATACATGAAAGACAATAACCTGAAACAACGGGTTCCTGTAATCGAAGTATATGTTACCGATCCAATGGCCGAGCCCGATACAAGCAAATGGTTAACCAAACTGATTTATTTTGTTGATTAATATGAGGTTCTGATATTGAAAGGCCACGATTCGTGGCCTTTTTTGTATTTCGTTTAGGAATTAATTTCAAAAATATGAACTGCTTTTGCCCGGGGAAAAAACAACCTGCTTAAATCAATATAAATAAACCTTTTACAGTAAAATAATATTTTGTATATTGGAATCAATTACTTACATATAAAACTATGGCTCATATTATTTCTGTTATAAATAATAAAGGTGGTACAGGAAAAACAACTACTACACTAAATCTCGGCATGGCTTTATCAGGATTAGGGTATAAAGTGTTACTTATTGATTTTGACAGCCAGAGTAATTTAACATCATCGTTAGGGATAAACAAAGTCGAAAATCATATCGGGAAATTATTATTAAATGATTTAAAAATAAATGATGTCTTAGTTCCTTTAGAACATTTATCGGTAATCCCGTCAACCAATTACCTGCTTGATTATGAGTACAGGATAAATAGCGAACCGGGAAGAGAATACCTGTTGAAAGAAGCTCTTGAACCAATTCACCCGGATTTCGATTACATTATTGTTGATTGTGCTCCAAGTCTAGGTACTTTTGCAATTAATTCGCTGGTAGCCGCCGATTATTTTATTGTGCCGATGCAAGCCGAAAACTTTGCTTTTATCGGGCTGGATAAAATAATTCAGATTACTGATAAAGTGAAAAAACGCATGAATTCACGCATTGAAATGGCAGGTATTCTTTTCGTAAAATATTCGGCACGTACCAAATTTAGTAAAGCTGTTTTTAAAAGCCTTTCGGGTAATGTAAGGTTTAAACGCAAAGTGTTTGAAACAAAAATAAGGACAGATATTTCTTTAATGGAATCGACAGCTTTTGGCGAGAATGTGTTTAGTTATGCTCCCAAGTCGCATGGAGCTGAAGATTATTTAAATCTTGCAAACGAATTTATTAAAAAGTATGGCAAAAAATAAAAAAAATATTGAAAATTTTCAACAGGCATTATCTTCAAACACCGAATTCTTAAACGAAGACAAGTTCGAAGACGAGGTCCTTTTTGGGTCCGAAAAAACATCCGATTTTGTTATTCCTGTTGACAGGATGATTTTCAGGCAGTTTAAAATATTGGCTATATACCAAAAAAAAGATATTCGCGAAATTATAAACGAAGCACTTAATCATTATTTGCGACTGAAAAAGATGCATATCGAAGAAGCCATGAGAGAACTTACCAAAGAAAAATGATAAATATTCTTGTTTTAAATTTTGCACAATCACAATCCTGCTTTTGGGATGATTTTGAAAAATTCAACAGACAAAATCCCGGAACCAAAATATGTTTTCACCTAAAGTCGGGGTAACTGTTATAAAGCCTTGCCGGCAGCTTCAGGACAAACTCCCGGTATATTCCTTATTCTAAAATAACGGCAGAAAAAAACATCGGTTTTAAACTATTAAACCCGTACGAAGTCAAAGCATAAAAAATAAAAATAATCATTAAAAACCATATTTATGAGAAGATTGTTTATAGTAACACTTATGCTGGTTTGTGTGAATTCATTTGCACAAAAAACAACAAACCCGGAAGTAAAAGAAAATCCATACAAATACAACTGGAATTTAACCGATGTTTATGCCGACTGGGATGCATGGAAAGCTGATCTGGATTGGATGAAATCACAAATTCCCAGGTACAACGAGTTTAAGGGCCGTTTGGGTGAGAGTGCCCAGGTAATGCTCGATTATCAAAAGTTTTCAGAGAAAATATCACAGGTTAGCAATAAGCTTTATATCTATGCATCGTTAAGTAAGGATGTAGATGGTAAAAATCCAATCTATATTACAAAATTACAAGAGCTTCAAACTGTTTTTGTTGAGCAAAGCCGAAATACTGCATGGATATCACCTGAATTGAAAACTATTCCAAAAGAAAAGATTGAAGGATGGATGAAGGAAAATAAAGAATTGGCAATTTATAATCACGGTTTTGATAGTTTTTACCGTCAACTCCAGCATATTCTCGATGAACAAACTCAAAAAACCCTTACTTATTACAGCAGGGCATTGGGAGCATCATCAAGAACGTATAGCTCTTTATCAAAAGCAGATATGGAGTTTCATAAGGTAACTTTATCAACTGGCGAAGAGATTGTTACAAGTCCGGCTGTTGCATCGAAGGTTTATACAACAAACCCGAACCAGAACGATCGTAAAATTACAGCAGAAGCCCGTGAGGATGTTTATGCTAAAAACAAAAACACTTATACCGACATTTGGATGGGTATAGCCCAGAACCTCTGGGCAGGGGCACAACTTAAAGGATACGAATCAACACTCGATGCATTCTTACAACCAAATAATATATCGAAAGATGTGTACATGAACCTTATTGATGTGGCTGGTAATAACACGGCATCGCTTTTAAAATACCGCGAATTGCGTAAAAAAGCACTGGGCCTTGAAAAATATTATTTTTCAGATGAATTGTACGAAATTTCTGATTTTCCTAAATCGTATAAATGGGAAGAAGCTGTTGACCTGGTTCAGGATTGCCTTAAACCAATGGGCGAAGAATATAACAAGCTTTTAGCTACAAGCCTGCAAGGCGGATGGATCGATGTGTATGAAAAACCTGGCAAGCAAACCGGGGCATACAGCTGGAGTATTTATGGTGTGCATCCATTTATTTTAATGAACTGGGATGAGTCACGGGATAATGTCTTTACATTGGCACACGAACTTGGTCATTCAATGCATAGCACGCTAAGCAGCAATTACCAACCATATACATATTCAAGTTATGCATCAATGGTAGCCGAAGTGGCATCGACTTTTAACGAAAATATGCTACTCGATTACATGATAAAAAATGCAAAAGACCCAAACGAAAAAATTGCTTTATTGGTTCAGGCCATAGATAATATTTCAAGCACATTCTACCGCCAGTCGCAATTCGCAGAGTTCGAGCATGTTTTATATACCATGATCGAAAAAGATCAACCAATAAATGCCGATATTATTGCTAAAACCTATGCCGATATCGATAAAAAATACAATGGAGATATTCTCGAACGATCAGGAAATAACGCTTATTCGTGGCCACGCGTAAGCCATTTCTTTACTCATATCTATTACGTGTATAATTATGCTGTTTCATTCTCTGCATCGGGCAGTTTATTTAACCAGATTGCCATGGCAGAAACTCCCGAAGCTGCAAAAGCTGCACAGGAAAAATACCTTGCTTTATTAAAGTCAGGGGGCAATGATTATCCTGTTGAATTACTTAAAAAAGCTGGTGTCGATTTAAATACAAGGGAACCCTTTTTAGCTGTTGTTAAACGAATGGATCAATTGGTAAATCAACTTGAAGCAGCTTTAAAAGAAGCCGGTAAAATATAATAGTTTGCTTGCATGAGACAGGTTTAGGATTCATGGGGTTGCCGCTTTCGTGGCAATCCTTTTTTTATTCAATTAAAAATTAAGCAACGATAATTTTTATTCTTATCGTATTAACATTATTTTCGCAAAAAGCATTTTTGCTATGGATAGTGTAAAAAAAAATCCTGAAGAAAACTTCAAGTCAGCATTAAATGTTCAAAAAGGAATTGAACAGCCTGAATCGATTAATCCGGATTTAAGTAATAAATTTAAACGCAGGAAAAAAAATCAATATACTGTTGATGAGTATGTTGAAGGAGTGCTTTCTGGCAACAGGACAATGCTTGGCCAGGCAATTACACTGATTGAAAGCTCATTACCTGAACATTGTAAAATTGCATTTGATATCATAGAAAAATGTTTACCCTACGCGCGCCGATCGATTCGTGTTGGTATAACCGGGGTTCCGGGTGTTGGTAAAAGTACATTTATAGAGGCCTTGGGGAAATATACGACAAACCAGGGCAAAAAACTTGCAGTATTGGCTGTTGATCCAAGCAGTGAAAGAACAAAAGGCAGTATTTTAGGTGATAAAACACGTATGGAAGAACTGGCCACCGACCCGAATGCATTCATAAGGCCTTCGCCTTCGGCAGGTTCATTAGGCGGGGTGGCCCGAAAGACACGTGAAACAATTATCCTGTGCGAAGCTGCCGGGTTTAATACTATTTTCATTGAGACAGTAGGTGTGGGGCAATCAGAAACCGCGGTGCATTCCATGGTTGATTTTTTCTTATTACTCATGCTTGCAGGAGCAGGCGATGAGCTCCAGGGTATTAAACGCGGAATAATGGAAATGGCTGATGCTATTGCAATAACTAAAGCAGACTCTGAAAATGTGCAAAAGGCTGAAATGGCTAAAATTGAATATCAGAATGCTCTTCACCTGTTTCCTCCAACCGACTCGGGATGGATTCCTAAAGTGTTTACCTGCTCATCCCGTAAAGGAACAGGAATCGACACAGTCTGGAACAATATTAATGAATATGTCGATTTTGTTAAGAAAAATGATTTTTTCGAACACCGTCGTATGCAACAGGCAAAATACTGGATGTACGAATCAATTAACGAAGCACTTCGTGATCATTTTTATAACCAGCAAGGGATAAAAGAAAAGCTTCTGGATTTTGAAGATAAGGTATTGCAACGTAAAACAAACTCGTTTCTTGCTGCCCGGATTTTACTCGATGAGTATTTTAAAGAAAAAAAATAATTTTGTATTTACTATTTTGATTTATACTTAGTTAAATTTTTGTATGTTTGATAAATTTTTAAATATTAACACTTTTAAACACAAAATGATGAAAAAAGTTATTTATAGTATTGTTGCTCTTGCACTTTTATTTTCGTGCTCAACCGAACCACAATATAAAATTAAAGGACAAATCGAAGGATTAAATTCAGGTACAGCTTTTTTACAAAAAATTGATAAAAGAGTTCCTGTAAGTATCGATTCTGTTGAAATTAAAGACGGGAAATTCAGTTTTAAAGGTATAATTGATGAACCTGATTTTTATATTATCAAGTTATCTGATACTTTGAGTGCAATTCCTTTAATTCTTGAAAATGTTCAATATACGATTAAGGCTCATGTTGATAGTATTGAAGCTGTTGTTGTTGAAGGATCTGCAAATACTACAAAATATTACGACTTTGATAAAGCATTAATGAATTACGAAATGCAATTCAGAAATTTATATAATGAGTATATGCAGGCTACAATGAGCGGAGATGCTGCAAAAGCTAAGGAAGTTGAAGAAATATATGGTAATATTGAAAAGGAACAAATGCAGTTTGTTAAAGATTTTGTGAAAGGAAATTCTAACTTATTAATCGCTCCTTTTATTACTGCTCAATATTTAATGTCTCAAATGGAATTTCAAGAACTGGATTCCCTGGTTCAGGGATTTGATACAACATTAAATGCATCTAAATACGTGGTAATGATTAACGAACGTGTCAATTTAATGAAAAAAGTTGCTATTGGACAGCCTTATATTGATTTCACATTAAACGATACTACCGGAAACCCTGTTGCTTTATCTTCTGTAATTGGCGAAAAATATGTCTTAATTGATTTCTGGGCTGCATGGTGTAACCCTTGCCGTCAGGAAAACCCAACACTGGTTGCTAACTATGCCAAGTATAAAAACAAAGGATTCGAAATTTTTGGCGTTTCATTTGATAAAAGCAGAGAAGCATGGGTAAAAGCTATTCACGACGATGGTATTACCTGGCCCCAGGTTTCTGACCTTAAATACTGGGAATGCGAAGCTGGTAAATTATATGGTGTTCGTGGAATTCCTCACAATGTACTTATCGATAAAAACGGTATTATTATAGCTAAAAACCTTCGTGGTGAAGAATTGGGAGCTAAATTAGCCGAGCTATTAAAATAAGAATAAGATATACAATTTAATAAACTGAAAAAGAGTGGATGAATGAATCCACTCTTTTTTTTCTAAATTTATTAAATTTCTTTCTCATCAATAAATTTTTTATACTTTTGTTATTTAAAACAGTTCTAAATAAAATTGTATGAATCGAATCTTCTTATCATTTATTGTATTAGGTTTAATTACAAGTTGTTCTCCCAAAAAACCGAACCGGGAAACGGCAGCTCAAAATATTGTTACAGTCAGCATTGAGCCTCAGAAATATTTTGTTGATCGTATTTCCGGGAACAAAATCGAAGTAAATGTTATGGTTACTCAAGGCAGCGATCCTCATATTTACGAACCTACAGCAAAACAAATGAAAGATCTTTCAAACTCGGGAATATACTTCCGTATTGGCTATATCGAATTCGAGCAGGCCTGGGTCGAAAAATTTGCTTCAATTAACCCATCAATGAAAATTATTGATTTATCAGGAAACGCCGATTTAATAAAACCCGATGAACACGATCACCATGATAGTCATTCTCACGGGGTTGATCCTCACATTTGGGTATCGCCAAAAGAAGTAAAAAAAATATGTACATTAATTTACGAATCGTTGGTTGAATTATATCCCCGGAATAAACCTGAATTTGAATCCAATTTTTTAAGATTAACTTCAGATATAGATAGTATTGATAATGCGATCCAAATAAAACTGGAATCATTAAAGGGTAAACAAATCATGATTTTTCATCCTACTTTAGCATATTTTACCCGCGATTATCAACTCGGGCAATTAGCCATTGAAGTCGATGGAAAAGAACCTACTGCTCAAAATATTCAAAAAATTATCGGAATTGCCAGGCAGGAAAATATTCGTGTTGTTTTTGTACAAAAACAATTTAGTAAACATAATGCCGAGGTAATTGCAAAAGAAATAAACGGGCGGGTTGTACAAATCGATCCTTTAGACTATGATTGGTTAAAAACCATGTCGGTTATTAGTAACGAAATTGTAAATGCATATTCAGATTAAATTGCAAAATGAGTAAAATTGTTGAACTTAAATCGGTATTTGCCGGGTATAACAATGAGATAATATTAAACGATGTTTCTTTTGAAATTTTCGATGACGATTTTATTGGAATTATCGGGCCTAACGGTGGCGGTAAAACAACACTGTTAAATGTAATTTTAGGACTCATAAAACCGGTCAAAGGTTCAATTGAGTTTTTTGGCGATTCTGATGCAAACAAGAATAATAAAATTGGTTACTTACCACAAATCAACCAGATTGATAAAAAATTTCCCATTTCTGTGTGCGACGTGGTTTTATCGGGACTTATTTATAGCTCGGGAATATTTTATAAACACCCAAAAGAAGACAGGATTAAAGTTCGTGAAACGCTCGAAAGGCTTGGTATTTGCGAACTCTGTGATAAGCCAATAGGAGAACTTTCGGGCGGGCAAATGCAGAAAGTACTATTGGCCCGCGCAATTGTTTCATCGCCCCGCTTACTTATTCTCGATGAACCCAATACTTTTGTCGATAATAAATTCGAAGGCGAGTTATATGAAATACTTGTACAACTGAATAAAGAAATGGCAATCATAATTGTTTCTCATGATATCGGAACAATATCTGCTTATGTTAAAACAATTGCATGTGTAAACCGTGGATTGCATTATCATAAATCAAATAAAATAAGTGAACAGCAACTGGCATCCTATAATTGCCCTATTAAACTCATTACTCATGGTGAAGTTCCTCATACGGTATTAAAAACTCATAATCATTCATTCTGATGATAAACGAATTACTTCAATATAACTTTATAATAAACTCATTTCTTGCAGCAGTTTTTGCAAGTATTAGCTGTGGAATTATTGGAACATACATTGTTACCCGAAGAATGGTGTTTTTAAGCGGGGGAATTACACATGCCTCATTCGGGGGAATAGGAATAGGATATTTTTTTGGATTTAACCCTGTTTTTTCTGCTGCTGCATTTGCTGTTCTTTCTGCCCTCGGGGTAGAATTTTTAAGCAAACGTACCGACGTACGCGAAGATTCTGTAATCGGAATCCTGTGGTCGTTTGGAATGGCCGTTGGTATTATTTTTATATTTATTACCCCGGGTTATGTTCCCAATTTAATGACCTATTTGTTCGGGTCAATACTTACTGTTTCCGAACTTGATGTTTGGCTAATGTTGGGATTAGTTCTTGTTTTAATCTTTTTCTTTACATTTTTTTACCGTTTGATTTTATTTGTTGCTTACGATCAGAACTTTGCCCGAACACATAAAATTACTGTCGATTTGTTTAATTATGTTTTAATAAGCCTTGTAGCCTTAACTATTGTTCTGAATATAAAAGTCGTGGGGATTATCCTGGTAATTTCATTACTTACAATACCTCAATCAACTGCAAACTTATTTTCTAAAAATTTCAGAAACATTATTCTGCTGTCCATTGTTATAGGATTAGTGGGTGTTTTTACAGGATTATTATTTTCATATAAAATTAATATTCCTTCGGGTGCAGCGATAATTTTTTCTTTAGTAATCTTCTTTGTTTTAGCAAAAGTATTTCAGGCGATTGGGAGAAGAAGTATTCTAAGAACCAAAACCAAAAAAACTTTTGTCTGAAAAATAGTTTTAATTTTGGAAATCAAATTTAATATTAAAATATCATGAATTACGATTTAATAATTATAGGAAGTGGACCGGGCGGTTATGTAGCTGCCATAAGAGCTTCTCAATTGGGAATGAAAGTAGGTGTTGTTGAAAAATCCGAGTTAGGAGGTATATGTTTAAACTGGGGTTGTATTCCTACGAAATCGCTTTTAAAAAGCGGCCAGGTTTTTACTTATACTCAACATGCAGCCGATTATGGTGTTGTAATTTCGGGAGATGTTAAACCGGATTTCGAAAAGATGATTCAACGTAGCCGTGGTGTTGCTGATGGTATGAGCAAAGGAATTCAGTTTTTATTCAAAAAAAATAAAATTGAACATATCCAGGGTTTTGGAGTGCTGAAAGATAATAAAACAGTAGAAGTAACATCCGCTGACGGAAAGAAAACGGATGTTTATGCCGAACATATTATTATTGCCACGGGAGCACGTTCGAAAGAATTACCTAACCTGAAACAAGACGGGAAAAAAATCATTGGCTACCGCGAAGCAATGACATTGCCAAAACAGCCAAAATCTATGATTGTTGTTGGCTCTGGAGCCATTGGAAGTGAGTTCGCTAACTTTTATAATTCTATCGGAACAGATGTAACTCTTGTTGAGTTTTTACCTAATATTGTTCCAAACGAAGACGAAGAAGTATCGAAACAGCTTGGCCGTTCATTTAAAAAAGCAGGTATTAAAGTAATGGTCGATTCGTCAGTAGAATCCGTTGATACATCAGGCAATACCTGTAAAGTTACAATTAAAACAAAGAAAGGAGTTGAAGTTCATGAAGCTGAAATTGTACTTTCTGCTGTTGGTGTTACTCCAAATATAGAAAATATCGGGCTTGAAAAATTAGGAATCGGTTTGGAGAAAGGTAAAATAAAGGTGGATGATTATTACAAAACCAATATACCCGGTATTTATGCCATTGGCGATATAGTTCACGGGCCTGCGTTAGCTCACGTTGCATCCGCGGAAGGTATCGTGTGTGTCGAAAAAATTAAGGGATTGAATCCTGAACCTGTCGATTATAAAAATATACCTGCATGTACTTATACTTCACCAGAAATAGCTTCAGTAGGTTTAACCGAACAGGCTGCTAAAGATGCAGGATTCGAAATCAAAACAGGTAAATTTCCATTTACTGCTTCGGGTAAAGCCAGTGCTGCAGGTGAAAAAGATGGTTTTGTAAAACTCATATTTGATGCTAAATACGGGGAGCTTCTTGGTGCTCATTTAATCGGTGCAAATGTAACAGAAATGATCGCAGAACTTGTTGTTGCCAGGAAACTGGAAACAACCGGACACGAGCTGATGAAATCTGTTCATCCTCATCCTACCATGTCTGAAGCAATAATGGAAGCAGCAGCTGCTGCATACGACGAGGTTATTCACTTGTAATTTTAACGATTTTCATAAAACTTTAAGGATGAGCCGAGTACTCATCCTTTTTTATTAGAATCTAAAAAACCACCGTCTTTGACGGTGGTAATGTATGTTTTAGCTTTGCTAACTAAATTTTTTTAAATTAGTAGCATGGTAAAATATAAGAAGTTAACACATACGGTATACCATT